>Ga0209211_10000346_pt1 | contig 99080 bp, 58 predicted proteins | sample RifGroA2_FD_183992 | JGI IMG/M metagenome (GOLD analysis project Ga0209211, IMG submission 183992) | Groundwater microbial communities from Rifle, Colorado, USA - Groundwater A2 (SPAdes) (version 2) | ecosystem: Environmental > Aquatic > Deep subsurface > Groundwater | place: Rifle, Colorado... | reverse complement strand
CCTCTCTCCTTTGCAGGTTGAGGCAGTGACTTCGGGTGCAGTCAACTCAGGTGACTTGACGGGCGGTGTGTACAAGACCCGGGAACGTATTCACGGCACCGTGTCTGATGTGCCATTACTAGCGATTCCAGCTTCATGAGGGCGAGTTGCAGCCCTCAATCTGAACTGAGGCTGGCTTTTAGGATTAGCTCCACCTTACGGTATTGCTGCCCATTGTACCAGCCATTGTAGCACGTGTGTAGCCCAGGACGTAAGGGCCGTACTGACTTGACGTCATCTCCGCCTTCCTCCAGCTTATCGCCGGCAGTCTCCATAGAGTGCCCGGCCGAACCGATGGCAACTAAGGATGATGGTTGCGCTCGTTGCGGGACTTAACCCAACATCTCACGACACGAGCTGACGACAGCCATGCAACACCTGTATGCATGTCCCGGAAAGGAGGGCCTGACTTTCATCAGGCTTTCATGCACTTTTCAAGCCCTGGTAAGGTTCCACGCGTAGCGTCGTATTAAACCACATGCTCCACCGCTTGTGCGGGTCCCCGTCAATTTCTTTGAGTTTCAACCTTGCGGCCGTAGTCCCCAGGTGGATCACTTAATGTGTTAACTTCGGCATGGAGCCCTAAGGACCCCACACCAAGTGATCATCGTTTACGGCTAGGACTACCAGGGTATCTAATCCTGTTTGCTCCCCTAGCTTTCGTGTTTCAGCGTCAGTTTTGGTCCAGAGAGCCGCTTTCGCCACTGGTGTTCCTCTCGATATCTACAGATTTCACCCTTACACCGAGAATTCCACTCTCCTCTCCCAAACTCAAGACAAGCAGTTTCGAATGCAGTTCTTTAGTTAAGCTAAAGTATTTCACATCCGACTTACAAGCCCGCCTACACACCCTTTACACCCAATAAATCCGAACAACGTTTGCCCCCTCCGTATTACCGCGGCTGCTGGCACGGAGTTAGCCGGGGCTTCCTCTCACAGTACAGTCAGCCCACAGAGTTATTCACTCATAGGACGTTCTTCCCGTGTGACAGAGGTTTACGATCCGAAGACCTTCATCCCTCACGCGGCGTCGCATCGTCAGACTTTCGTCCATTGCGAAAGATTCTCGACTGCAGCCTCCCGTAGGAGTCTGGGCAGTATCTCAGTCCCAATGTGGCTGACCATCCTCTCAGACCAGCTACCCGTCAAAAGCCTTGGTGGGCCGTTACCCCGCCAACTAGCTGATAGGACATGGGCTCCTCTTCAGACGATAGGCCTTACGGTCCCCATCTTTTACCGCAGCTCCATGCGGAGCCGTGGTCTTACCCGGTATTAGCACTCCTTTCGGAGTGTTATCCCCGTCCCGAAGGTAGATTACCCACGTATTCCTCACCCTTTTGCCGCTATTAAATCAAACCTCTTGGCCTTGCGGCCTCAAGACTCAATAAAATCGCTCGACTTGCATGCCTTAACCACGCCGCCAACGTTCGTTCTGAGCCAGAATCAAACTCTCCAAAAAAACTTAACGTAACTCAGACCCGTTAGTCTGGCTATTTAATTTAGAAAGAACAAAAAAGAAAATAAAAAAAGACACCGAGACGATGCCTTTTTTCACATCCTCCCTTAATAATAATTTTTAATTATGTTATCAAGGAGATTTGTTCAATAAAAAACTCTTTCGGTAATTTATAAGTATATCACAACACAATTCTCTGTCAAGCTTTTTTAAATATATTTTTGGCAGCTATATTATAGCCCTCGCGATACTTCTCTAACTAACCTTGGCAACACAGAACTATCTAAATTATGCTTAAATATCCTTTGGATAAGCTCTTGTGCTCGGGCCATCACTATGGGTTTACTTCTAAGTCTTGTCAATTTTTTTAATATCTTTTCTGCAAGTTTGACATCGCTATCTACTTTGCTTAAATCAAGTAGACACTCTGCTGCCATAAGCCTCTGGTTATGATCGCCGAACTTATTCTCTAATAGCTTTCTAGAAAGCCGTATGCTTAATTCAACAACAAAGTTATGCAGAAGGCTATATTGATTATAATCTCTTCTTACGCCATAGAAGTATGTATTTCCGTAGCCGCCGCTAAAAAGTTCTAATAACCCTCCGCTTGTCAATCTGTTAATTATTGAGTCTCTCTTTAGATGGGCCTGAGGATGGCGCGTATCATTACCCGCCTGATCTATCAGCTCTAAGAGCGCAAATAGATTCCTTGCGCCTGCTTTTTGTTCAGAAATTGACGCTACGCGCCTGTAAATTTTAAGTTCATTAATTTTAACTCCTATCAATATGGCCTTTAACATATTTTTTGCGCTTGCATCAAGACTAAGGCGCTCATAACTACCATCTTTAACTTTCTCAATGAGCCAAAGTTGAAGTTCCATCCTTGTTCCTAAGTCATGCATAGCCTCGGACCATTTTTTGAATGCCTCTCTGTCTGTCTCAGGTGGCGGAGTACTTTTCCATATCCTTAATTCTTCAGCATCAAAAATACTTTCAGGCTCAGAAAGTTCGCTAAACTTTCTGCTTAATGCGTGATATATCTGAGCCTCGCCTGTTGGAACTGCATCGCCTGTTATTAATTCCTCTATAAGTTCTTTGCTAAGCGGGATATCTTTTCCAGATAAACCTTGCATAACGCCGAACGCCTTCAAGGTATCAAACAGAACCCCTGCATCTTTCTTGTAGAAATCCCTTCCCATAAGGCCGTAAACAACAGGCCCCCACACCGGGATATTTAAACCTTTAAGAGCTCCTACTGCATCATCATATAAAAAATGGGATTTAGAGTTGTCAAGGACAGTGATAATCCTTGGGTTTATCCTGGTTATGGTATTACGGAATGCCTCGTATGGAAACGGCTTGACAACAGTGCTATGGATAACGCCTACCTTTCTTCCCTGCGTCCTTAATTCATCTACCAACGCCTCAATTGATTCTTCCACGTCGCCTTGAAGAACTATAATCTCATCTGCATCCTCAGTTTTATACTCAATAAACGGACTGAATCTAGCGCCAAATAACCTTTCAAAATCTGCGAATGCCTCAGCAATAACCCTATCCGATGTACTCTGAAGGCGTTCAAAAGTAGCAGTAACCAGCTCTGAGCCATACCCAGGGCCTACGACAGGGCCTATCAATTTCGGATCATCCTGATCCAATATTGTCTTGTCCACGCTAAACCTATCAGGAGAATTCTTGTAGAATGTTTCAATTGCGTCATAATTATCAAATATCCGAACAGGCTGATTAGTGTGGCTGTTTCGGAAGCCTGAGGAGACCACGAATACAGGCGTTTTAAGTTCCTTTGCAATTCGTAGGGCGATAAAATTAAGATAATACACCTCCTGTGCATTGCGCGCCCTGAGAAATACACCCCAGTCCTTTATAAAAGCCATGTCAGATTCATCCGAGAATATGCACAGGGCTCCGATATTTATTGCTCGCACCACCAGATTAATGACTATGGGAAGCTCCTTCCCTACAAAATCAGGGAGATGTTGATTAAACATATAGGTTGCCGCGACAGAAGTAGTTGCAGTAACAGGTACATCTCCAGCTTCAGCTGCTCCTAATAACCTTGCGCCTACATCATCTTCTGCAGGCGAAAGAAAGACATTCATAGGCAGGCCCATATCTGCAATCTGGGCTAAATACTCTATAACGCTGGTTGCTGGTGTAGTGGGATATCCGAATACTGTCTTAGTCTGTCCAGCCTGAGCTACAGCTAAGGCAGCAGCCTTGTTTGCGCTTGCCACTATTAACTGCCCTTTTAAAGCTTCGGACGATATATCGAGAGCTTTCTCAACTTTTTCCTTCAAACTATCCAAGCGAACATTCCTTGCAGCCAAAACCTGCTCCTTAATTTGCTTAAATGTTCCGTCCTCAACTTGTAGTTTATCTATCGCCTCTAACATCGCCCTATAATTTAAATCAGCTGCATCTTTTTTAAACGAACTTAATAAAATCTGGTATATATAATCAAGCGCTAATTTTGGATCTCCAAAGTCCAAATCTGTAAGCTGTGAGATTAAAATCCTTGCAGCCAGCATAGGTATATTCTGGCGATTCTCTCCCAGATATTTCCTGCCTATTGCTGTTGCATCCACTGTAAAGATTTTAACGCCTTCAGGAAGATTAACGCCCTCTTTTGTTAATTGAGCTCTTATTACAGAGGGTGATTCTGCGGTATTTACCAAAATAAAACCGCCCGGCTTCAACCCTTTAAAGGCCTTCGGGTTTAACAAGGTTTCATCAATAACAATAACCATATCCGGCTCTGTAACAGGCGTATTATGTTCTCTTATATTGTTTCCAATAGCTACATGTACATCTACTTCGTCACCTGTACGCGCAACGCCAAACTGCGGAAAATCCCTGACATCCAGCCCTTCCGCCATAGCAGCAAATGTTACCAGGAAATCTGCTGCTGTAATACCTCCTTGGCCTGCCCTTCCTACCCAGAGTTCTTTAAATATCTTTTTCCCAAGAAGCGCCTTGCGTTCAGCAATCCGCTGTTGCCTGGTAGCATCCTCAGGCACAGCATGCTTTGATCCAAAAAGCGCATTATGCGCTTCGCGCGCTGACTTATATTTAAATAGCGTCACCTCTAACGGAACTCCCGCTTTTATAATTTCATCAAATTCTTCAAAAATATGTATACTCGAAGGCATGGCCGCCATTTCCCGCATAACAACTATAGAATTTTCTACGGTAAGTTGTAACCTTTCAAGTTTTTCATCCGCATCCCTAGATTTTAACATATCTCTAAACCTGCCCTGTCTTGCATAATATTCTATAACATGCGGCCTTTGCGGGATTAACGTAAGGCGGCCTTTTATTTTCTCAAATGTCCCAGGGCTTACTAACTTGCCGAAATCCTCTATCTTTGCGAACAAATCTCCCTTGACAAGATCATCTGTTGACGGAGCTTCTTCAACAAACTGCCCCAACAAATTCTGAAGCTGGCCGCCTGTTTGAATCAGGTAAAGCGCCTTAGCGGCTATCTGGCGATACCGTTCGTCATTGATAAGCGCAATTACCTCTTTTTTATCTCCAAACTTCTTATCTCTACGATAACTGACTATAGCTTCAATTTCATCTGAACCTATACCCAACGCCTCCAGATTTTCCCTAAACAAATTAGATTCAACAGGTATATCATTAAGGTAATAACTCATGGCAAGCCACTGCATCCAGTTTAAACTAAGCCCCATTTCAGGAAGGCCATGCGCTGATCTTTTTGCCTTTAGCGTTTGCGCTAACCGCGATTGCCTGTGGTTATTAATGTAGAAAACAATTTTTTCAACCTCTTCGTCAGTTAAAAGCCTATTACCATCCTCTGTCAGGTGTTTTAGCTCATACTCCAAACTTATAAGATACGGCGTATTAATATATATTTTGCCATCTCTCTTTAGAATCCCACTGCTTAACCTTATATGGTTTCCCATTCTTTCAAAAAGAAAGTCTCTTCCTACAGCCGTCTGTATGGATAAGGCAGATTCTTCCATTCCTTCAGCAGGGTCAGCTTTCCAGCCAGTAGGGCATGCGGTGTTATATGATTCTATTACAGCAGGACCCCTTCCCATCATTATCCATTGTATAGCATTCTCTAACTTCTTCTTATAATCTTTAGGGTCAGAATTAGAAACTCTTGCAAAGTATACATTAGGATTAGCGCCAGTTACTACGCTGGCTATGTCCAGGCCAGGCGTCTTTTTGGTCCCTACTGAGCCAGCTGACTTAACCTCCTCCATAGAAAGGGTGGATGCCTGTGCGCCTGTATTCTGCGTGCCCCCATTATTTTCAACTATGAGTAAGAATGGCAAGCCCTGCTCTAATGAACCCATTGTGACATTGAGCCCTATGGCAAAACCTCCGTCTCCCTGCACTACAATAGGCAATAATTTTCGCTCGCCGTAGATATTATTGCCCATCCTTTTATGCCAATGATATACTGCCCAGATACCTGCAGCTGCTCCTACAGAAGCAGTATAATTGGCGTGTGTTGCCGGCCACCTTGATGCGTTTATCGGAAAATTAGTAGCTGAAACCTGAAGGCATCCTGTTGTATAGATTAAAACCGGCGCAACATTCATCTTTGCAAGGACATCTGACAAGAGCCCCATATCTGTTCCCTGTCCGCATCCCGGGCATAGCATATGGCCCGGGGCAAAGTTGCGAACCTGTTTTTCCCATGCTGGCCTAAATGCCTCCAATGCCACATTAAAATCCATATTAACTGTTGGCAGAAAATCTACTGCGTTCAATATATCGCTGCCTGTATGCTTATTTATCCACTGGTTAAAATCCCTATATCTGTGCTGCTTAGAGAGCATCTTACTGATTAAAGCGACATCAACCGCTATAAACCGCGAAAGGCCGATATCCTTCATCAATTGACGCACATCATTATCATCTTTCTCCATTAACTCTTCTACAGTATAAACCCCTATTCCGCTTGCCCTGGCAACATCTCTCTTAACTCCAAATTCCTTATCGCTTTTGGAAAGAATAACAACAGCTCCAAAACCTCTATCTCTCAGCGCGCCTGCCAAGGCAATATTCTTCTCGTCAAAATCTACTATTGCAAATGTCCTAAGCGGCCTTAGGGTTAGCCTCTTGGCTATCCTGTCAAAAGAAATAAGGTAAGAAATATCACCTACGTTATATTTAAGCTGTATAAAATCATTATTTACGCTGAATGCTTCTATTTGGCTTACCCCAAGCGCCTGCTTTAAACTCTCAAAACCTATTTCCTGCTCCTTAAACATAGGCTCAAGCCGAGCTGCTGATTCGCCCTCAATAACAACAGCCCGTCCCTCAGATGTATCGTCTATGGATAGCGCTGCAGGGCGAAGGTCTGTCTTTTTTATCATCTTTATTGCATTACCTGGAAGATGGCATGCGTCGATACAAAGCGTACAGCCCGCGCACTTACTCGCATCAACTGTCAATATTAATTTTCCTGCCATGGTTACGCCTGTCCTATCAAACTGAATAGCCCCTTCAGGGCATACTAAACTGCAGGCGCCACAACTTACGCATGTACCGCCAATCGATGCAGTCTGGTCTGTCCATGCTCCCTTGCTATACAAAGCAGATGTCCCAGAAGGAACAACCGCTCCGCGGCCAAGAAGCCCAGAACCCGCTGCTACATTTTCTACATTTATTGCCGCCATATCTTGCGGCAATACCCCAGGCTTTAACGCCCTGAGCATAAGATAGGTTAAAAGCTTTGGCGAAGACGCACCTTCAACCCATAATAGCTCTTTCTGTATTTGTTCGTTACGTATTATTACTGCAACTAGTTTGTTGTCATTGTCCAGCACAAACATATATTTATTGTTCGCAAGCGCTAAAATTTCGTCAAGTTTATCTTTATCCCCAAGTTGCTCAAACAATTCCCTGAGCCTCAAAAAATCAGACGGAGAAAAGTGAACCTCCAGAAATTCGCCAATTCTGTGCATGCCCACTATATTAAGCCCTACATCTTTCCCTGAAAATATCTCATTAATGGACAAGGGACTCATTTCATCCAATATCTTGCTAACCTGTCTTTTCTGCTCTTCAAAAAATTCAAGCTGTGTGGTACGGATACGACTATGCCCTGCTTCTCTTAAAAAAGGAAAAGAGCGTAATGCCTCAACCTGAGAACCGTACAGCACCTTCACCTTTTGATAGAGTTCATAAAGTATAGCGCCTGTTGGTGAACGAGCCCCTGTTTTGGATATTAATCCCAATGCCTCTAATGTCTTAATCTCTTCTCTACAGGTTTCCACAGACCCTTTCTTATCCAATGCTTCCCATAAACCATTCACAGTAAAGGCGCTGGATTTAAAATGGTTTAAAATTCCATCAAGCGCCCGTAAGGCAATACCTTCGCCTGTTTGAAGTCTTGTTTCAGATAGATCGAGTGCATTCAACACAACAGACAGCTCTAGTCCCAAGGTATCGGCAATCCTTTTGGCATAAAGAGTCTGCTGGTCAATATCATCTGTCATGCCAAGCCATTTCCAATCTATATTTTGCAGCACTTCAATAATCCTAGAAAAAGTCTCTCCTTCAAAATATTTAGCCGAAACGCCGTCTACCAGTTCAATAGCGTAAGAACCTTCTTTAGTTCTTACACCTGCAAGGAGCATTCCGTCCTTAAGCGGTAAATATACCATTTCACTAAGCGCCTGCATTATATTTGCTAACGCGCCCGCGTTATCAAGCTTAGGCGTAACAGCAAATGGCACACCATCAGCAAGAGTCTTAGGCGTAACCATTTCATGGCGCCTGGCTATAGTTTCTCCTATAATCATATTTACCCTTGCCTCAGGCCCTAAACATCCTCGCCACGGTATGCCCATATCTGTCTGTATCAAGCAAAGGAGGCATCCGCCGTATGCGCAATACATAGCAGGATTTGTGCTAATCCATACATCTCTTACCCTTAAAATATCCGGCTTATTTGCTTCCTTGACAATTTTTTCAAAGGGAAGCATCCCTGCTATAGGGCCTGCAACTAATGCACCACCAATAGGATTTTGCGCTCTATTTAGATAAGATTGAAAGGCAATCGTTCCATAACCTTTGAAGAAGCGGTTTTTATCAGGTTCTGAGCTTCTGTAGCCTTCAGTAGTCGCGTCAAATCCAACCTCATCTTCTAACGCTATAAATATATTTTCCTTTCCTATGGCTTTTTCAATCTCCTCTTTATATATAAGGAGGTTTATGTCTCTGGCAGCCAAAAATACCTTTGTATTAAAACCGCTTCCTGTGACGCCTAATAATTTCGCTTTTGCAGTTTCATAATCTTTACTCTGGATAAGTTCTTTAATTTCGCTAAGCGTTCTTTCTTTTTCTAATAACTCCAGATTTCTCCATATCTCATCAAGCGCAGGATAAGCTTCCTGTTTAACAGCTAAATTCAAACTTTCATCATCCTGGCCAGGCCTTTCTAATATCCTATTTATATTAATAATTAAATCTTTTAAGCTTTTTGCAACTTCCGGGAATTCATTTAAAATCTGCGATGAAAATTCATCCAACAGCTCTTTCGCTTTACCATAATCCTTGCCTCTAATTGCTTCTATTATTCCATCTATATGCCGGTCTTCAGGAAGCATTAGTTTTGAAAAAATCTCTTCCAGAACAGGAAATATCTCACCTTTATCTTCTTTCGTATCTATGCTTTTTATCAGGCCTGTTAATACCTCATCCAATCTCGCCCTTTCAATAACAATAGCAACAATCGCGGCAATTCCGCTTCCCATACCGACTAAAGCCACTTCTCCGGTAAGCGCTGTAAATACCGAGGGTTCTCCTGCAGGGCCTGCTATCGCATAGAAAGACTCCCCCTTCTCCATTTTATTAATTGCTACTGTAGAGTCTCCCAGATCCTGAATTGCAACGCGTATAGTACCAGGTATTTCGCCGTAGCCCGCAAATGTTATAGGAATCTTCTCGCCAAACTCATCTGCCATAATCGTAACAAACTGGCCCGGCCTGATCCTTCGCGCAATATGGGGCGCATATATAGTAAATTCAATTACATACTGCACGCCCAATATCGATACTCCATCCCTTGTTCTTACCTCCCTCTTCCCAATTTCCCTCTTATTTACAATCTCATACATGGCGGGAAGGCTGGATTCTTTGGCAAAGAAAGTTTCTTCAACGTCTACAGCTCTTTTTTGCATAGGCGCGCGCCCGGCAAGGTCCTTTATAGTAGCTTCCCCTGCCCTCTTACCCTGCATTGCGGCTAAAACAGCAGTTCCCATAATGCGCCCGTTTACATCCCCTGCCTGCGCGCAGTCTCCAACCGCATATACAGGCGCACGGCCATCGCTTCCCTCAAGGCCTTCAACCTGCATTGTCCTGAAATTAGAAATACGGATATATCCGGATTTATCCAAGGGTATGGAATGACCTAAAATTTCTGCCGCAGACATTGAACCTAAGGATTCTATTACCTGATCAGCGCGCACTACCATCACTTCTCCTTCTGTTGCGCCCGGCTTGTCAAATTTTATGCATTTTATTGCGCCAACATGGCCTGTTCCATCGTCTACATATTCAACTGCCTGATGAAGCTGATAAAGCTCAAATTCCATTACTCCCTCTACTGCTTCTTCCATAGCATGGTATAATTCCTCCTGCCGCGCCTTAAGGACAAGTTCGCTGGAAGGCCGCCTGTATAGGAATATAATCTTAGGTTTTACCTTGGTGCCGAATAATCTGTTTAAATCGTTTATCCAGCGAAGCGCGGTTCTCCCGCAGTCTAATGCCACATTCCCCATGCCTTCCACCACTATATTTACCTCAACCTCTTCGCCGGTTTTAAAAGATTTACTAAAGGCATCTGCGACTCTTTTGGAGAACGGTATGGGCGTCTTATAACCCGCCTTTCTTGCGTTCATAATATTTGTCCAGGATAAGAAGCGATAAGCAGAATCTATGCCATTAAGTATCCTACCCGGTATAGGCACTCTCTTTGCGCCTTCCACTTTTTCTAGCCTTGCTCTTCCTGATTGCTCATCAACTACAACCTTATCGCTTAATGACATCACATTAGACTTTCCTGCTCCTACCCCGATTATTATCGTATCAAATGAAGCTCTCAATTCATCTATAGTATATGCGCCATTTTCTCCAATAATAGTATTCCTTACAAACTTAACCTCCATATTCTCTAATAATTTAATCTTCGCCTTTAAGAGTTCCGGAGGAAGCCTGAACGTAGGTATGCCATATGCTGCAACACCGCCCTCCACATGAAGATGCTCAAATATAACAACCTTATGCCCTTCACGCGCTAAATCATACGCTGCCTGAAGACCTGCAGGGCCTGAGCCGATAATTGCCACTGATTTACCTGTAGCCTCCTTCATGTCCGGTTTTGGAAGTTCGTTGTACAATCTTAGATACAGAAGCTCCATCAAAAACTCTATTTTCCCGATATCAATCGGAGAAACTTTTCTTAGAAATCCTACTATAGTACACGCTGCCTGGCACAGGTATTCCTGCGGGCAGATAAGGCCAAATATACCAGCCAGGAAACTTCTTTCGTTAACAAGCAGGATTGCCTCTTTAAGTTTACCCTGCCGCAACAGCCTTAACATATCCGGTATTGGAACTTCTAACGGGCAATGTGGCTCTTGAGCCTCAATCGCCCTTTCTTTAATCTCTTCTGCCTCTTCGCGTAGAGAAGCCTCTGCTTCTTTTAGCTTGTCCTTTTTCATTCCTACCCAGGTGACAATCTCTTTAGCTTCAATCTGATATACTTTCCCACCGGAATATATGCTTGCAAGTAGTTCCTCTCTCTCTCCGGCTTCAATCTTTTCTGTTAATCTCTCTAAAGACATATCCTCGTTAATACCTTGCACATTCTTTCTCTTCAGTTCTTCAAATAGGTTCGCTCTTACTTTTTCAATATAGGCTATATAATCAGCTTTTCTTTCTAAATTTGCAGCCTGGCTTCCAAAAGAACCATGCGAACAAGGGCCTCCGAGGCAATTTGTGCAGGCGATTGTCTCTAATACTACTTTTCCCAAGGATACGCCAGGCGCACCGAGGCCATCTGACTCTAAGCTTAAATGAAAATCACTTGTTCTGTGTTTAACTGTTCTTTCTGTTTTCGGCGTTTCAAAATCATCTCTATGAAGATAAACCCATAAGGCAACCACTGCTTCTTCATAGGCATTCTGAACATACTCTGCCCTTGCCTTTTCGTGAGCATTCTGGCTATAATCTTGCCTTTTTTCTCTCTTTGCTATTTCCATTTCTGAAATAATGTTTTGTAATATACTGCTAGATAATCGAAAGTCAAGCAACAAATCATACCAGAAACGAGTTGCATCTCCTGTATAGAGAATATACTGGACTTGTTGTGGCTTTCCTCTCATAACATCGCTTCCCATCATAACCTCTAAAAACATTTTATCTATCTCTTCCTTAGAGATACCACTGCTTCTTAGCTTTTCTATCCTTTCCCTTAGCCATTGATGCTTATCCCCTAACTCGCTAATCTCATCCTGAATTTTACCTAATATCTCATTTGCCTTTCTTGCGCTGCTAAGAAACGCTTCAAAAATCTCTTTAGCTTTACCGCGCACATCCTGCGGCATCAGCGGGTTATCAAAGATATCCAGATACTCCGGCCTGAACTTAAGAGCAAGGGGAATAATATCTTTCTCTTCAAGACGCTCAGCAAGATAGGAAAGCATCTCTATATTTTTTACATCTACATTATATTTTTTATAATTTCCTTTTGAGCGCGCATCAAAAACTAAAACTTCCCGCATTCCCAGCGCCATTCTCTGTTCAAATGGCGTTACTACAAGGCCTATCCTTCTTACGCCTTCAATATTAACAAAACAAAGACTCTCATATACGTATGCTGATTTATAAGAAGGTTCCCGCGCTTCGAAATCCCTGGCTAAACCTGTTATTTGGCCGACAATGGCAAAAAATGCATCTGTTGCCTCAGCGCCTGTATTCTTTAAATCAACAGGCATAGAGGAAATAGCCTCCTGAAAACCAGCAAGCCCTGCCAAAAACTTTATTAGCTGCATCTCAGAACCCACAAATTTCAAGGACAATGCCGCAGACTTATTGCCAGCTATTTCTAAGGCCAAAGTAGAATCTGGCTCAACAATTTTTAGGAATGACTCAGTAAGCAATTTGGAATTGTCAGTTATTGTGATCTTGCCAAACTCACCATGGGTAATTAACTGAGCGTCTTGTTTTGTTAGGATCGTTTCTAAGTCTTCGCGCCCACCTATACCAGTAGCTTCATGGCCAGCTAGTTCATGGGTCAGGCCTACAAATGATTCTGCTGCTCGAAGTTCTTGCGGGATATGTGCTAAGCTGGTAACATCTATAAAGACAAGACTGTCAGAGGCATGATTGCCATATGGAGAGCTAAAATCAAATTTGTCATGTGCGTGAGCTTTATCTCCGAAGATAATAGTACAATTCCGAGCGTTTTGCAGTGTAAATTCTATTCTTTGCTCTCGAAGGCTTTTAAGTCTTTCAAGTATAAGCTGGTTGAGTTTAGATAGATAATTATCTTGTTCTTCTGGAGTATTTAGGCCTAAAAATTTAAAGTAAGTCACTAATCTTTGTTTTAATTCATCAGAAATATTGACTGTACCATTGTTAAGCACATCAATTTCCGCTTCATGAAGCGCTAATAGTTCATTTCTTAACCCTATTGTTCCGGCATCCAAACTATTATCTTTTAAATCTTCTCTAGTTTTTGCCTGAAGATGGGCGGTACCTTCTTCTAACCGCCTTAATTGTTCCTTAAGCGCTTCTAATTCAGTTTCAAGTGCATCAATTATTGGGGTAGTTTTTGGAAGCCAAGTAAGCCCAGTATTCTCCAAGCCGAGATACTGAATCATAGGACGTGAACTAGCGCACTCCATATTTTGAACAGCCTGTTGTATAAGCAGCGATTGGCGCTTTATATACAATGCTTCCCTTACTTCTTTAATTTTTTTCAATAATTCCTCTCTAGGATCATTACCTGACCCGCCACTTACAGCAAAGACAATTCTTATGACATCATTCTTATTGAGAGGTGAGTTTAAATCATTTATAATTTCCCCATTTAAAAATACGGCGATAGCGCTTTTAAGAGTTTCTCCATCAGCCTGAAACAATTCATCTCGTAACTTAGGATATTGACTTATCAAATATGCAATAGCTTCTTTAATAGTTTTGCCTTGCGCTTTTACTGGTGCTGTTATTCCAATAAGTTGCTGTATAGGTTTTGGAAGTTGGATAGTTACTTCTACTGTATTTACCACTTCAATTGCCATACCTATTCTATTAGCTATAGTAACTTCATTTTCTGGTAATCCCCATATCCTTGCAATTTTAGGAGCTACTCGTTCATTAAAAGCTCTTAGAAGCGCGCTATCAAAAGCTAATGGCACCCTCAGAGTTTTTGAGGCTTTAGTGATTATTTTTGATAAATCAAGTTGTTTTAAAAGCTCTTCTATAGGCTTACGCCTTCCTGAGAGTAAGAAGTGGTAGTTTTCCTCATCAATATCAGTCTTTGAATAAGGAGATACGACTATATAGGAATAGCCTTTTTCTTTTAAGAGTTTAGTGATACCTTTGGTATGGAATCCTCCAGCGATAAGAGATGATACTTTTGAGGAACGTTTCTCTATCTCAGATAGAGAGTTTGTAACCATTGCGATATCGCGGTCTTTTACAACCTTGTAGAAATCTTCTAATTCCTGCAGGTGAAAATCTATTAAATCAGGGTTATAATCTATAAAGGCATTGATATTATATCTTTTAAGAGTCTTGGGCAAAAAGTCTTTAAAAAACTCTACTTTATAGGAGTCTTTATTATTAAGGTAATAATCCAGTTCTTCATTTGAGACTTTTAGATTAAAAAAGCTTTCAAGGAAGTTAATATTGTGGTCAGCTTTTACAAGGGTTTTTTGTTCGTCGGTCTTGGAGAGGGTTTCTTTTATCTCATAGTTAAGATCTTCTAATTCAGTAAATAGTTTTGTGGAATCAAGTGAGTTTACTTTAGTTAGATAGTCTATAAAGCTATCTAATGCAGGGTATTTAGCAGTAAAATCTTCTTTTAAGTGCTTGAGGCTTAAGTCTTTTAAGTAGCTATAGAATGAGAAAGGAGATATTTTCTGGTCTTTAAATAAATTAGCCCTTGCCATCAAACCATCTAAATCATTATTTAAAAATTTACTCTGGAGAGTAGATTGAAGAGTTAAAAGCAGGTTATGGGAATCTTTCATTATCTTTAACTGGTCTATATGTTTTTCCTTTTCCATAGTCTCGGTCAGGATAGAGATATTTTTATAGTTAGCGATACCAATATTCTTCGAGCGGTCACGGGAGCTTATTGTGTTAGCAGAGTCGAGAAGATATTTTATATACTTGGCTGTATCTAGTTTCTGGGAGCTGAATTCAGATTCTTTTTTGTCCAAGTCTAATAGGTCTTTTGAGTATGCTTTAGGCTTAAGTTCTTTTATGGCTTTTTTAGTTTGAGAGATAAAAGTTTGTGAAGAGGGGCTGAATTTCATTATTTTATTAAAACCGATAATATTATCGAAGTAGATATCTTTAGTCTCTATACCCCAGATGGGAAGATCCGGATATTTAGTGATTGATAGATATTCTTCTCCTGTTAACTCGCCTGAATTAATAAATATACGGGAGACTTTTTCTTTTAAGCTGGAATCCGGAAAGCTGGAAACACTGGATGTATCTACTTTACCAACTGCTCCTTCTGATAAGACTAAGTCCATATTATAGTCTTTTAATAAAAGCTCTAAGATTTTAGCTAAGTTTAGCTCAGCTTCTGGATTTGTGTGTAAATCTTGTATGTGGACTATCAGGTTGGGCTTTTTGTCAATAGAAGTGGCATTATTATAGACTTCTACAATTCTACCCAGATCCTGGGGTATATGAATCTGGGATATGTCTTCTAAGTGGCTAGAGAGAATTTTTTTAGCCTCTTTTTTCTGGGACTGGATTTCCTTGGCATCTTCGCCTTTTATAACAGATTGCTTTTTTTCTAAATTATTCTGTCTTTCATTGCTTAATTTATCATAATCTACTTTTTTGTTTTTGAATAAAGACTTGGAATTAGGTGCTGCATATACGATATTATTAGTAGCTAGAAATGCTATTAAAGTAAAGATTGAAACGGTTTTCTTTAGTAATTTAAAAGACATTTATTGCTCCTTTATAGCTCTAATTTTTATAAACCAGTTCTAGTCCCTGCCAACTGACGCAGGGTAGAAGTATCCCCTGGCTCGGTAAGTCTTTGTCCGCGAAGCGGAATTAATTCCCATTTCTCACCACTGAGGTCAACAAGACAATCTATACCATTTTGCGTCCTCGGTACATAGACTGCCTCATAACTGAGAACAAGCGCTAAGTCATAGAAGACCATCTGTCGATCTGCGTCAGCAGGACTTAACATTGTTGTTCTCATTTTAAACCCACGTCGCGATTGTTCTGGATTTTCTTTTAATCGATAGTGACTATCATAATAAGGCTGAAGCTCTTTGCTATTTGCATACTTACCCTCGACAATGACAACAGTCTCTCTCGTAATCTCATCTGATGTAAAATCAAATCTTTCCTTAGTCTCTTGATTATACGCGCCAGGGATATGTATAATATGACTAGGCTTACGAGAGTTACGAAAACTATCTATGCCCTGAAGCATCTTTAAAATAGCTGCGTGGTCAAAAAATGTTTCTTCATTGAGATAGGGCTGACCTGCTTGAATTTCTTGAGCCATTTCGCCAAGAAGCTCTTCTTCTGGTTTAGTCAAAGGTTCTCCTGTTACTAATTTCTGAATTGCATGCCGCCAGGTTCTATCTTTCAAAAACATATCCAAACCTATAGTTACAGATTGATACCCTTTCTCTTTTAAATATCTAGCAACCTCTTTGCCAAGAATAGTTTTACCTGCGCCAGAATCACCATCAATAGAAATCACAGGATTTGCTTCACCTGCTTGAATTTTAGCTATTATCTCTTCGCCTATTCTCGCGGCAATTGGCTCTAATTTTAATCTGAAACGCCTTTCTTCTAATAAATATTCAGCTTTAATGCCGCTACTGCTGGCTATACCTTTAAAGGCATAGCCAAGATCAGTAATCTTGGTGCCTTCGACCTTTATTATGTTCTGTTTAATTAAGTATTTAAACAACCCAACTATAAAATTAGAAATGCCTGACTCAAATTTAACTAAACCGGTTCCCTTATCTATTATGCCTTCATTTTCAAACCTCGCTTTCAGAACAGGATCTGTAGCAAGGATGTCGCTTAATAATCTATCATCAGGATCCAGCATAAAATCCTTTGAAATAGCAACATTTATATATCCTGAATTATTATATATACCTTTAATTTTATCGGCTATCTCTTTAAAGCCAACACGCATTTCCGGAGTAAGCACTAGGACAGAATCTCTCGTGGCCTCAATTACAGTTCTTAAATCATAAGGGAGTTTCTCCAGATTAACCCGATCTCCGTCGCAGCTAGAAATAATTATTTCTGGTGATTCCCTTAATTCTACTACAGAGGCATATCTATGAGCCGCTGTAGAAATAGATATTCCATAAAAAGCTTCTCTTACTGCCTCATCCAGAGATAAATTTCTTGCAGGCGCTGTTTCAGTAACAGCATTATATAGAATTGGGTGTTCTAAAACACCAAGAACACCCAGAGAAGCTAAAGACTCCTCAGTAAATATTGAAGACAGGTCTCTGGATTTATACACATCTTTGGCAGGTTTTGATTTAACCTTTCCATGCGTATCGCCATATTTTCCGCTATAAGTCACAGCCATCCCGCTTCGTCCATTCTTTATAAGAGAAATTACCTCGTCTGAAAATTTATGAGCTAAAAAGGTATCAAAAACAATCCCGTTAGTATCAGGCTGCAGAAAAGCCCCTCTTAACTGATAAGTCAGGTCTGTCTTTTCAACTTTTAAGTTGCAGAAATGCTCCAATATGCCTTTTACGAATAAAGAAGCGCCTGTAAGCTTTGGGTTGCCATGCTGGTCTTTATCAGGGCTTGTCTTTATTTTCTCCCACATCGCTCTAAGTACAGGGTACGCATTTAATAGTTCCTCCAGCTTTGGATCCTTATCGGACAGGGAAAAACCCTCTGACACAAAGAAATTCCTGATTCCATTATTAGCAGCATTTATTACACTCTCTATTGTAACTGGTTTTTCCGGAACTATAACAGCTCTGGGATGCGGACAAGCTTTGGAGAGTTCAAGAGTTAGAGAGCCTGATTTCCTGCCCATGCACTCAAATACCGCTGCTATCTTTGCATTCTCTTTCTCCGGGTCAATAGACGCCTTGGCAACAATCTGGCGGCCTGCAACTACAGCGCTCCAGAAACCGTGCATAATAGTCATAAAATCATTGTCTATGCTTTTAGGAACACCGACAACAACAATATCTATTCTTTGTCTTTTGACCTCAGCAGCAACCTGTTCTACGTTTTTCAGATGGTCGTTTCCTCCTATAAATATGGCTCCCGCAGAATGCTTGAGTATTTCAACTATCTTGCTTATGTCTCCTTCCGCTAATTTCTCTCTGCATGAACCCAGGGCTATGCTCGGTAAACCCCTCATACTGGCCGCGATTTCAAGCGTTAACTCAACCAGATTATCTTCTAATTTATCGCTTTTTAATCCTTTAAAGCCGTTCCTTACACCGATAACCTTGTAACCTTTCATTATCAGCTTTTCAACTGCATCAGCAAGAAAATCATTCAAACCTGCGGTATCTCCTCCGCCCATAGCAATAATTATTGTTTTTTTATCTATGGTGATATTGCCTCTATCTCTTTCTGCTTTAAAGAGTAAGAATGGATTTATCGACCTTCCATTAAATAAAAGAGGAACTCTTAAGCTATGAAAGCCTCCGGCGATTAGGCTGGAGACCTTGGCGTTACGCTTCTCTATCTCAAATAGAGAGTTTTCTACCATTGCTATATCGCGTTCTTTTACAACCTTGTAAAGGTAATAGTCCAGGTCTTCATTTGAGACTTTAAGATTAAAGAAGTTTTCAAGGAAGTTAATCTTGAATAGGGACTTAGAACTTGGAGATGCATATACGATATTATTAGTGGCTAGAAATGCTATTAAAGTAAAGATTGAAACAACTTTCTTTAGTAATTTAAAAGACATTTATTGCTCCTTATATATTTAAAATGTTTTATAAAACTATGTATAAAAGTATACCATGAAAACGTTTTCTTGTCAAATAAAATTTTAAATTTTGACAGCACTAAAAATGTCATTTTAAGGTCTAAAGACCACCTTTACAAAGCGTTTTTTGCCGACTTTTATGTGGTATTCTTTGGAAAATTCGAGAGGAAACTCCAAGTCTTTAAGGCGAACTCCGTTTACTTCAATGGCTCCCTGCTCTATTAAACGCCTGTATTCACCCTTGCTTGCGCATATTTTCTCTGTAACTAAAAAATCGCAAAGGTTTGATTTTAAAGGTCTTTCTATTTCTTTTAATTCTGTAAAAGGGTCTCTTTTCTGGAATTTATTCTCGAAATCTTTTAGAGCGGTTTCTGCAAGATTTTCTTCATGATATTGCTTTACTATATCTTTGGCTAATTTTTTCTTTGCTTCCATCGGATGCAGCTTACGTATTTCATCCAGATTTTCATCTGTCAAAAGTTCATAATACTGTGTCATCAGTTCATCTGATATAGACATAATCTTACCAAACATCTCTTCTGGCAATTCACTGATACCTATATGATTTCCAAGAGACTTGCTCATCTTATTTACGCCGTCAAGGCCGACTAAAAGCGGTGTCATTATAACTACCTGAGATTCCTGGCTAAAGTCTTTCTGCATCTCCCTTCCCATTAAAAGATTGAACTTCTGGTCAGTTCCGCCAAGTTCGATATCTGCCTTGAGCTCTACGGAATCATACGCCTGTAATAAAGGATACATGAATTCTAGAAGGCTTATATCTTTGCCTGATTTATAACGTCCGCTAAAATCCGCCCTCGCTAATACTTGAGAAACAGTGGAATGCGCCATTAATTCAAGCGTATCCTTAAGCGTCATTTTGGCAAGCCACGCGCTGTTAAATACAATCTCTGTCTTTTTCTCATCCAGAATCTTAAAAACCTGTTTCTTGTAAGTTTTTGCGTTTTCCTTGACCTCTTCTTCTGTAAGCCGTTTTCTAACTTCGTTCCTTCCAGTAGGATCCCCTATCATGCCTGTAAAATCTCCTATAAGAAAAATTACTTTATGGCCAAGGTCCTGAAAATGCTTAAGTTTACGCAGTATTACAGTATGGCCCAGATGAATGTCTGGGCTGCTCGGGTCAAAACCTGCTTTGACCACGAGCGGCCTTTTTTTCTCCAGTTTTAAAATAAGCTCTTTTTCAGAGATTATCTCAACTGTCCCGCGCTTAATTATTTCTAATTGCTTTTTAATATCCATACTTACTCTTTTGTCTTTTTGATGCTCAACCGGATCTTCCGCTCCAGATCATCAACCTTTATAACAATGACTGCGATCTTATCTCCAGCTTTATACATCTCTTCCAGATTCCCTGAAGGCCCAGCATCAAGTTCAGATATATGCACAAGGCCTTCCAGGTCTTTTTCGAGTTCCACAAAAAGCCCGAAGCTTGTGATCTTTGTTATAATCCCTTCTACTGCTAGGCCTAGATTATATCTTTTTATAATCTCAGACCATGGGTCAGTGGTTACTTGTTTTAAACCAAGAGATATCTTTTGATTTTCAGCATCTACTGCCAGTATCATTACGTCTACCTTCTGGCCTTTTTTAAGATATTCTTTTGGATTGTTTATTTTCTTAGTCCATGACATATCATTTATATGTACAAACCCTTCTATGGCGCCTTCTATTTCTATAAAGGCTCCGTAGTCGGTTAAATTCCTGACCTTGCCTTCCACCTTCATGCCTGGAGAAAATTTTTCCTTTATCTCAAGCCAGGGATTCGGTTCTATCTGTTTTACGCCCAGGGATATTTTCTGGCTGTTCGCATCCACGCTTAAAACAACTGCCTCAACTGTATCTCCTATTGCAAGGATATCTTGCGGATTATTCACTCTTACAGTCCATGAAAGCTCTGAAACATGCACAAGGCCTTCTACGCCTTTCTCAAGTTCCACGAACGCTCCGTAAGGCATGATATTCACAACCTTGCCTTTAATCCTTGTGCCTATAGGATATTTATTCTCGATATCCTTCCATGGATTTTCTGTTTTCTGCTTTAAACCAAGAGAAACCTTCATATTCTCTTTATCAAAATTCAATATCACTACTTCTATAGTGTCTCCTATTGCCACCATTTCGCTCGGATGAGAGATCCTGCCCCAGCTCATATCAGTTATATGCAGAAGCCCGTCCACTCCTCCTAAATCCACAAACACTCCGAAATCAGTAATGTTTTTGACAAGTCCCTTGCGAAGTTCTCCTGTTTTCAGCTCGCCCAACACCTTAGTCTTTATAGTATCTTTTTCTTTTATTATCGCGTCTTTTCTTGATACTACAATATTTTTTCTTGGCTTATTCATCTTTACTATCTTGAATAAAAGTGTCTGGCCTACGAGCTGATTTACATTGCCAAACCCTTTCAAGGCAACAAGCGAAGCAGGCAAAAATGCCTCTATGCCCACATCTACCATCAGCCCGCCTTTAACCTTTCTAGCAACTTTACCCTCTATAAAATCCCCTTCCTTATAAGTAGCGGAAATCTTATCCCACCCTTGCATATTTTCTGCTTTGCGCCTTGAAACAGTAATGAGCCCATCCTCATTTTCCTTGGACTCTACAAACACGTCAAATTCATCGCCGATCTTCAAGTCCACAATGTCCTTAAGTTCTCCTATAGTTATAATCCCTTCAGACTTGTACCCTAAGTCAATATAGACATCCTTTACGCCTATTGCGAGCACTTTACCTTTTACTATATCGCCCTCGCTTAAGCGCCTGAATGTCTTACCGTAAGCCTCTTCCAAATTAAACACTTCCTGCTGAACATCTTTTTCTTGTTTTAACTCTTTTGTCATGATCTTAAAACCTCCTTATCCTTTCTATGATTTTTTTCACCATTGAATCAGGTGTTGATGCGCCGCTAGTAATACCTATGCAATCCTTGCCTTTAAACCATTTTGTCTTCATTTCCAGCTCTGTTTCAATATGAAAACTATCCACCCCGCTTTCTTTGCAAATCTGCCAGAGCCGCCTTGTATTAGCGCTATTTTTTCCGCCAATAACTATCATCAGATCGCAGTCTTTCAAAAGACTGCGGGTCGCTAATTGCCTTTTTGATGTATCATTACAAATCGTATTAAAAACCTTAACTTCGCTGAAATCTTCTCCCAGTATATTTTTAATCTCGTTTATATAATTTTCTTTATTCTGGGTTGTCTGAGAAATAACACCTATCTTTTTTGATTTTTTATCCTTCCCCGCAATGCTCTTAAGCGCCTTAATCTCTGGATGAGCGCTGTCCCCGACTATTATTATTCTGTATCCATCTTTTTTCAGGCCCTTTACAATATTCTGAGCGTATTTTACAAAAGGGCAGGTTGCATCAATAAGCTTTATGCCTTTTTCCTTTATATCTTTCAAAGCCTCCAAAGGCGCGCCGTGCGACGATATTATCACCGTCCCATCTTTTATCTTCTCTAAATCGCTAATTACTTGCAGGCCTTTTTTAAAAAGCCCCTCCACCACCTGTGGGTTATGTATTATAGGGCCTAGCGAATAAATATTATCTTTGGCCTTCAATCCCTTCAAAGCATTTTCAGCGATATTTATCGCCCGCTTTACTCCAAAACAAAACCCCGCACACTCCGCTATCTTAATCTTCATTCTTCTCTATCCAGTAAGTTGACACTTCTGACAATGTCAAAAGTGTCAACTTACGCTAGACATGCTTTTTAATTCGCGGATTGCTGTCATAGTTTTTTCAGCAATCTGCATGTAGTATTCTTTTCCAAAACTACCCTTATCAAATCTTAAAGGCTTGCCTATATACACTGATATCTTTTTAAACCTCGGAAATACAGCTCTTCTCGGCAATGCATCCATAGAACCTTTTATATAACACGGCAAGATACTAGCTCCTGAACTAACTGCTAAAAATCCTATGCCAGCTTTTGGGGTTCCAAGACTGCCATCTTTTGAACGCGTCCCTTCTGGGAAAATCAATACTGCTTTGCCTTGACATAATTTAGCTATGGCTATCCTCATTGCCCCTGAATCTGCGCCTTCTCGCTTTAGAGGAACTGCATTTACTGACATTAGAATTTTTCCAAAAATCCTATTTCTAAAAAGATTGTCGCGCGCCATAAAATTTAATTCGCGCGGCACCGCGAAACCCGCTATTAAAGGATCAAGAAAACTTACATGGTTAGGCGCAATAATCAGCGGCCCATTCTTTGGGCAGTTTTCAGCGCCTATTATCTCAAGCCTGAAAAATATTTTAAAGAACAGCTTTAATATATTTCTAGAAATAAAATATACCATTACAAAGAATCTCTAATAGATTTGGCTCTGCTTAATAACCTCAGTAAATCCTGGCTATTATTACTTTTTAAAGCTGCTTCTATTTTAAACAATTCTTTTTTTAATAGCCCAATATCCTTTATAATATTTTCTTTATTTGTCAAAAATATATCTTTCCATAGTTCTGGCTCGCCAGAAGCAATCCTTGTTGTATCCTGAAACCCTCCTGCCGCAAGATCAATTCCTTTTCTTCCAATAGAATTCACAAGGCTCACAGCTGCTGCATGAGGCAGGTGGCTTATTTTTGAAAGCAGTCTATCATGCGCATCTACCGACATTACCCTGACCTTCATTCCAATATCTCCCCAGAATTTTTTAACCTTACTAAAGGCTTTTGGATTTACATTTCTTGTTTCTGTCAAAATGCAATACGCCCCTTTAAATAAATCTTTATCCGCAGATTTAATACCTGATCTCTCAGAACCTGCAATAGGATGACTGCCTACAAAATGCATGCCTTTTAGTCCAGCTTTTTCTATATTCTTAACTATATATTTTTTTGTGCTGCCTGCATCAGTAAGAATAGCGCCTTTTTTTAAAAAAGGTACTGCTTGCTTAGCTATTCTAGCTATCTTGAAAACAGGGGTTGCGATAATTACAAGGTCTGAATCTCTTACGCCATCTTCCAAATCTAGTGTTGCAAAATCCACTATTTTATTCTTAATGGCTTGATTAATAGTGCTTTTTCTTCTTGAAACCCCTATAATCTCCTTCGCTAGCTTTTTTTCTTTTATCGCAAGAGCCAGCGACCCGCCAATCAACCCTAATCCTATAATAGTTATCCTTTTAAACATCATCTTTCCTGAACAACTTTACACTTCCGACATTGTCGGAAGTGTAAAGTTGCTGCTATAGTTCCCGGCCGACTGCCTTAGCTACCGCCTTCAGCTCCTTCATCATAGCATCGAACTTATAAGGCACCAGGGACTGTTCTCCGTCAGAATACGCCTCTTCAGGATTCGGATGAACCTCTATTATTAATCCGTCTGCGCCAGCTGCAATAGCTGCCTTTGACATTGGGCTAACTAAATCCCACTTGCCAGTCCCATGGCTCGGATCCACAATAACAGGCAGATGAGTTAGCTGTTTAATAAGAGGCACTGCGTTTAGATCTAAAGTAAACCTTGTAGCATCTTCGAATGTCCTTATACCCCTCTCGCAAAGTATACAGTTAAAATTCCCTGCTGCAAGCACATATTCAGCTGACATCAGAAATTCTTTTATAGTTGCCGATATGCCCCTTTTTAGAAGCACGGGCTTCTTGGAAAGCCCCACTTCTTTAAGCAAATTAAAATTTTGCATGTTCCGCGCGCCCACCTGAAGGATATCGGCGTATTTTTCAACCATTTTCACATCGCGCGTATCCATTACTTCAGTCACAATCTTCATGCCAGTCTCTTTTTTTACGTCCATTAAGAATTTCAAGCCTTTTTCACCTAATCCCTGAAAACTATAAGGCGAACTCCTGGGCTTAAACGCTCCTCCTCTTAAAATACCAGCGCCTGCTTTTTTTACCTTCTTGGCTACTTCAAGCAGCATCTCAAAACTCTCCACAGAGCAAGGCCCTGCCATAATAGCTATTTTTTTACCGCCTATTTTTATACCTTCCACATCTACGATACTGTTCTCTGGCTTAAATTCTCTGGAAACAAGCTTATAAGGCTTCAGGATTGGCATTACTTTTTCAACGCCCGGAAAAGCCTCCAATGGCTGCACCCTTAAGACGTCTTCCTCTCCTATAACGCCTATAATAGTGCGCTCAACTCCTCTTGAAACCATGGTCTTCAAGCCAAGCTTTTTAACCTTTTCTATTATATGGTCTATCTGTTTCTTTGTCGCATCTGGACGTAAAACTATAATCATTTAAAACCCCCTATAGTATTATTTTCTTGAGCTCCTTAATAAACCTCTTGTTCTCCGACTCTTTTCCAACAGTCACCCTTATAAAATTTTCCAGGCCCCAGGCTTTCATATTTCTCACGATCACGCCTTTTTTCAAAAGCCTTTCCGTTACCTCTCCTGATTTAGAGCCTATTTCTATTAATATAAAGTTGGTAACGCTAGGGACATATCTAATCCCCATTGCCTTGAATTCAGAATATAAAAACTTCTTGCCTTCTCTTACTGCTTTTTTAGACCTTACCAGAAAATCCTTGTCTTTTAAAGCCCCTATTGCTCCTATCTGCGCAAGCGAATTCACATTAAAAGGCTCCCTGACAGCCTCCATATATTTTATTATTTCCGGACTTGATACGCCATACCCAACCCTCAGGCCTGCAAGGCCATATGCCTTTGAAAAAGTCCTTGTAACTATCAGGTTATTTTTCCCAAGATAATCAAGGCCATTCGGATAATCCTGCTCCTCAACAAAATCAAAGTATGCCTCGTCCAGGAAAACTATTGTCTCGCCAGGCAGGCCTTTTAAAAAATCCTCAAGCTCATATCTTGTAACATACGTGCCGTTCGGATTATCAGGGTTTGCAATAAATACAACTTTCGTATTCTTAGTCACTGCATCCTTCATGGCTTTTAAATCATATTTAAAATAACGCATAGGCACGACTTTTATCTTTGCGCCATGCGCGCTAGAAGCCGCTTCATACATAAGAAACGTTGGGCTTGCAACAACCACTTCATCGCCTTCGTTTACAAATGCCCTCAGAATAAGCCCTATAATCTCGTCGGAGCCGTTTCCAAAAATAAACTGCTCTGGTTTTATTTTTAATTTCTTCGCAATCGCTTGCCGTAGATAAAAACAACCTCCTTCAGGATACCTGTTTATATTGCCTGCATATTTTCTGATTGCCTCTACAGCCTTTGGAGAAGGGCCCAATGGATTTTCATTAGAAGCCATTTTAATAACATCCTGTAAACCCAATTCTCTTTTTACTTCTTCAATTGGCTTGCCTGGCTGGTATGGCTTTACATTTAAAACAGCTTTTCTTGGTAACATCTTTACACCCCTATAGGATACGACCCTAAAATTTTCAGATACGCAGACTTTTTTTCTAACTCTTCCAAAGCCCTCTTTACATTAGGACTCTGGCAGTGGCCCAGCATATCTATAAAGAAATAATATTCCCACGCCTTTCTTTTTGAAGGCCTGGATTCTATCTTTGTAAGGCTGACTTTATTTTTCTTAAAAGGCACCAGCATATCGTGCAGTGCTCCGACCTTATCTTTCACATAACACATAATAGAAGTCCTGTCATTCTTTGTAGGCGCAGGTATTGTATTGCCTATGACAAGAAAGCGGGTCACATTATTTGCATTATCCTCTATATTCCTTGCGATTGCCTCCAAATTGTATTTCTCTGCCGCAAGGATGCTTGCAATCGCCGCGGCATTCTTTTCATTTGATACAATTTCTGCAGCTTTACTTGTAGAAGAAACTTCAACTAGTTCAGCGCCGTGAAGATTCTCCTCAAGCCATATCCTGCACTGGCCAAACACTTCCTGTTTTGAATAAACCTTTTTTATAGACTTTAAATTGCCCCTCGCCAAAAGATTATGAGATATCTCCAACATTATCTCAGAGCATATCTTTAAATCAGAATTTATAAACATGTCCAGCGTATGGCTTATCACGCCTTCTGTAGAATTTTCTATAGGGACAACTCCATAATCTGATCTCTCAGCCTCTATTTCTCTGAATACATCTGTAATGCTGGAACATGGAAAATATGTCACATTACTGCCGAATCTTTTTATCCCAGCCAGATGCGTAAATGTTGCCTCAGGCCCGAGATATGCTATTTTTACATCCTTTTCCAGACTAAGAGAGCCTGACATTATTTCTTTGTATATTGCTTTTATTGCCTTATCAGAAAGCGGGCCATTATTTTTGCTCAACACATTTGAATACACCTCGACCTCTCTGTCAGGCACATACACGCCCTTCCCGCTATGCTTCTTTAATTTGCCTATATCTTTGGCGAGAGCTGCCCTTTTATTCAATAACCCGACTATTTCCTTATCAAAGTTGTCTATTTTCCTGCGGAGGTTTGCTAAGCTCATTTTGAGCCTCCTCTTTTTTTTGTAAATGTTCTGGTAATTCTATATCTTTCTCTGTAAAATTAAACTCTTCTAATTTCGGGAGCTCGTCAAGGGAATTCAGGCCGAAATACTGCAGGAATTCCTGAGTGGTGCCGTAAATAATAGGCCTTCCAACCGTTTCTCTTCTGCCCATAATCTTTACAAGATTTTTTTCAATCAGCGTCTTTAATACGCCGTCCACATTCACGCCTCTTATTGCCTCTATCTCAGGTTTGGTAGCAGGCTGTTTGTACGCTATGATTGCCAGTGTTTCAAGGCTTGGCCCTGAAAGCCTGTCAGCCCCGGCTGTCTTATATAATTTTTTGAGCCACGGCGCAAACACAGTATCAGTTACTATTTGATAACCGCCGGCTATCTCTTTAATCCTCAATGCCCTGCCATGTGTTTCAAACTCACTAGTCAGCTCAGCTATGACGTCCTTTATTTCATTTGCGTCAGGCCCTTCCAGAACAATTCTAATCTCGCTCAAGAATAAAGGTTTATCGCTTACAAAAAGCATTGCTTCGATTATATTTTTTATCTGCGTTCTTTCCATTATTCTATATTCAATCTGTGTTTTTCGTTTCGGACAATCTCTATATCGCTGAAATTTTGGTTCTGTACAACAAGTATCTCTTTTAATCTTATAAGTTCCAGCACTGCCAAAAATGTGGCTATTATCTCAAGTTTATTTTTGGAATTCTTAAAAAGATCTAAAAGGCTCATCACAGGAGTCTTTACAAGCATGTGCAAAAGGTCATGCACCTTTTGCTCAACAGTAAACTCATCCTTGATTATCTCCTGAAATATCTCTTTCGGGACATCCTTCAACACCCTGGTAAAGGCTGTTATCAGGTCAAATAAACTTGCCTCAAAGAAAACCTCTCCTGGCTCAACTTCAAAAGGGATATCCCTGGTAAACATCTTTTTTCTTTGGCCTTCCAGGCCCTGCAGGATCCCTGCAACCTCCTTGAATTTTTTATATTCTACAAGTCTGCGCACAAGCTCTTCCCTTGGATCCTCTTCCTCTTCAGGCAGAAGATCTTTCTCGTCAGGCGGCAGAAGCATCTTGCTTTTTATATGTATCAGGGTTGCGGCAATTACCAGGAACTCGCCTGCGATATTGAGGTCCAGCATACGCATGAGTTCAATGTATTCCAGGTATTGCTCTGTAATATCTGCTATCGGAATATCGTAAATATCTATCTCGTTCTTCTTGATAAGATACAACAATAAATCCAGCGGGCCTTCAAAAACCTCTAATTTAACCTTATATGACATTAAATCATTCCTATTGCTTTCTTGACCTCACTCATTGTCTCAGACGCAACTTTTCGCGCTTTTACTGCTCCTTTTTCCAGAATTGAATAAATTTTATCCTTATCTTTTAATAAAGCTTCTCTTTTATGCCTGACATCAGCCAAATAATCAGAAATTATAGCGCCTAAATTTTTCTTGCATTCTGTGCAGCCGGCTTTTGCGTTTGAACAGTAATCATATACAACTGGCGCATATTCCTTTTTAAATAAATTATAATACGCGTATACATTGCATTTATCAGGATGGCCCTTGTCAGATAATTTTATCCTCTCAGGATCTGTAAACATTGCAGAGCATTTCTTTTTTATTGTTTCTTCGCTATCCCCCAGCGCAATAAAATTATCATAGGACTTGCTCATCTTTCTTCCGTCTATGCCAAGAAGCTTTGGAATTTTAGTAAGAAGCGGCTTTATAGAAGGAAATGTATTTCCGCCATACAGCCTGTTAAATTTAACTGCAATATCATTTGTAAGTTCGATATGCGGAACCTGATCTTTGCCAACAGGAACTGTATCTGCCTTATATATCAATATGTCTGCTGCCTGTAAAACAGGATAACCAAGGAATGCATACGTGTGCAATTCTCTTGTTGTAATTTCCCTGAGTTGTTCTTTATATGTCGGGCATCTCTCTAACCATCCAAGAGGGACAAAATTAGAAAACGCCATATATAATTCCAAATGCTCTTTTACATGAGATTGCGCAAATACAGTGCTTTTCTCAGGATCTATGCCGCATGCTATCCAGTCACAAGCGCATTCTATAGTAAACTTTGAAAGCTTTGACGGGTCTTCATACTCGCTCATCATTGCATGCCAGTCTGCGACCATAAAGAAAGAATCATACTTATCTTGAAGATTAACCCAATTATCAAGTGCCCCAAATAAATGGCCCAGATGCAATGGCCCTGTCGGCCGCATCCCGCTTAATATACGACTTTTCATTACTTATTCAATCTCCTTGCCACTTTCCTGATTTCAATCGCTTCTATCAGATCGCCTTTTTGTATATCCTTGAACCCAAGGCTTATCCCGCACTCAAAACCTTCCTTTGCCTCTTTTAAATCATCCTTAAAATGTTTCAATGAACTCATTTTGCCTTTAAAGACAATTTCTTTCTCCCTTATAAGCTTGCATATTGCATCGCGCGGAATCCTGCCTTTTAAAATAAAACAGCCTGCCACAACGCCTATCTTTGAGACATTAAAAACCTGCCTGATCTCTGCCCTGCCTAAAAAAACCTCTTCTATGACAGGCTCCAGCATCCCCTCCATGGCAGCCTGAATCTCGTTCACTATCTCATAAATTATACTGTAAATCCTTATCTCAACTTCTTCCTGTTTCGCAAGCGCTTTCGCTTCACCGGTTGGGTTAATATGAAAACCTATTATTATAGCGTTTGAAGCAGAAGCCAGCATTACGTCAGATTCATTAATATCTCCTACCTGGCCGTGTATAACAGAAAGCTTTACTTCTTCTGTGCTTAATTTTTCAAGAGAATCTTTTATCGCTTCCAGCGACCCCTGCACGTCCGCTTTTATAACTATCTTTAATTCCTTCACTTCTCCGACTTTTATTTTATTATACAGCTCTTCAAGAGTAACCTTGGAAGTTTTGCCTGCGAGTTTTTTCCTTTCCGATTCCATCTGCCTTGTAGTTACAATATCTCTCGCCTTTTTCTCGTCAGCTATTACGTAAAATTTTTCTCCTGCCTGCGGAACCCCGGATAGCCCCAATATCTCAACCGGTTTTGCAGGCCCTGCTTCTGTAACTCTCCGGCCTTTATCATCCAGCATTGCCTTTATCCTGCCGTAATTAAGGCCTGCCATAACTATATCGCCTATCCTTAAAGTGCCGTTTGAAACAAGGACCGTTGCAATAGGCCCTTTGCCTTTAGAAAGCTCTGCTTCTATCACTATTCCTATAGCGGGTTTATCAGGATTTGCTTTTAATTCCAGCAATTCAGCCTCAAGAAGCAGCATCTCCAGTAAATCATCAATCCCCTGGCCTGTTTTTGCAGAAACTCCCACTGTAATAGTTTTTCCGCCCCATTCTTCAGGATTCAGATTATGGTCAGCCAATTGTTTTTTGACCTTGTCTAAATTTATATTCTGCTTATCAATTTTATTTATCGCAACTACTATTGTTACGCCTGCAGCCCGCGCGTGGTCTATGGCTTCTATCGTCTGCGGCATTATGCCGTCATCAGCTGCAACTACAAGGACAACTATATCAGTCGCATTTGCGCCTCTTGCGCGCATTGCGGTAAACGCCGCATGGCCTGGCGTATCTAAAAATGTTACACTCCCTTTAGGAAGCATTACTTCGTACGCGCCTATATGCTGAGTGATCCCGCCTGCTTCTTTATCAGCTACCTTTGTCTTTCTTATAATGTCCAAAAGAGACGTCTTTCCGTGATCAACATGGCCCATAAACGTAACAATAGGCGCTCTTAGCTTAAGTTTTTTAGGGTCGCCTGCTTTATCAAGCTCTGCTAAAAAAGATTCTTCAAAACTAGGGGGCTTTTCAATTGAATATCCAAACTCTTCGCAAATTAAACGCGCCACTTCTTCATCAAGCGCCTGATTTATTGTAACAAGCACTTTTTTATCCAGGAGTTTCTTCAGAAGGTCTGCTGGTTTTACCTCTAATTTTATTGCAAGCTCTTTAACAGCTATTGGAAGATTTATCTTTAATGCCTTAAGCTCTGGTTTCAACTCCTCTTTTATTTCAACTATCTTTTCTTCTTCAATCTTTTTTTCTTCAGCCTTTTTTTCTTCGGCCTTTGGCTCTTTAACCTTTATCACGGGCTCTTTTATCTTTTTTGGCGCCTTTTCTTTAGTCTTTGGCTTCTCTTTTTTTGGCTTTAATTCTTCTTTTACAAGAAATGCAGTATCATCATTAAGCGCGCTCATATGGCCCTTCACATCTATCTTAAGGCTATGAAGCTTATCTATGAGTTCCTTACTTGTAATCCCGAGTTCCTTTGCTAACTGGTGAACGCGTATGCTCATTCTTTACCCTCTTCCTGTTCTTTCTCTTTTGCTTTTTTATCAACTTCCGCGGCTAGTTCTCGTTCTTTCTCAGCCCTGGCATTTCTATTTTCTTTATTTTTCTTATCCCTTACCTCATGCACCTTGTGTTCCATGAGCTCTTTGGCGGATTTAAGAATTTTTTCAGCTGTTTTCTTGCCAACGCCCTTAACAGCAGTCAGCTCTTTCAAATCCAGCTTAATAATTTTCCCAACTGTATCATACCCTGCTTTCTTAAGCTCTTTTTCAGTCTTAGGCCCGATTCCATCAATCTCTAGTATCGGAATTTCCTTTACTTCCTCTATCTCAGATTTGCTTCTTATATCTATATTCCATCCTGTAAGCTTTGCGGCAAGCCTCACGTTCTGGCCTTTCTTGCCTATTGCCAGGGAAAGCTGATCATCTGCCACTATAACCTCTGCCCTTCTTTCAGCCTCGCTCGTTTTAACCCCGGAAATCTCTGCTGGGCTCAGACTAGCTGATATAAATTCTCCCATATTGACGCTCCAGCGCACAATATCTATTTTTTCTCCCCCTAGTTCCCTTACAATATTTTTAACCCTCTGTCCTCTCATGCCTACGCACGCGCCGACTGGATCAACCTTATCATCCTTGGAATATACAGCTATTTTTGACCGGTCGCCTGCTTCTCTTGAAACACCTTTTATTTCTACAATGCCCTCGTATATCTCAGGCACCTCTAATTCAAAAAGCCTTTTTACAAAACCAGGGTTTGTCCTGGAAAGTAATATCTCAGGCCCTTTTGAAGACTTTTTAACCTCTACTATCAATGCCTTGATCCTGTCGCCCTGCCTGTATTCTTCATTAGGAGGAAGCTCTCTTTTAGGCAAAATCCCTTCCGCTCTTCCAAGGTCAACAATTAGCATGCCTTTTTCAAATCTATGGACAGCGCCTGAACAAAGATCATTTACCTTTTTCTTGTATTCTTCAAACAATACGTCCCTTTCAGCCTCGCGGATTTTTTGTATAATGACCTGTTTGGCTGTCTGCGCAGAAATTCTGCCAAAGTCGCCGGAGACCTCCTTGCCTTCTGCTGTAAGAACCTTAAAATCCCCTGTCTGAGGGTCAAATTCGGCTTTTATGTCCTCAACATGCTTTCCTAGATTTTTACGCGCAGCGCTTATAAGCGCTGACTCTATTGCTCTTATAAGAATCTCTTTCTTGATCCCTTTATCCCGTTCAATGCTGTCTAATATCGCCAATAGTTCTTGGTTCATCTCATGCTCCTTACTTTAATTAAATTCAATTTCTTCCCTTGCCCTCACAATCTTCTCAAAAGGTATCTCTATAATGCCTTTTTTCTTCACATCTATTTTCACGCCTATATCAGATACTTCTTCTAATCTAGCGACGTATTCCTTTTTATCCTGTATCCTTTCGCTCAATGTAACCCTGACAAGCCTTCCAATAGCCCTCTCGTAATCTCTTTTTGTTTTAAACGGCCTGTCAATCCCTGGCGAATCCACTTCAATAACATAACTTTCCTGTATAATATCTCGCTCGTCCAGAACCTGGCCTATTTTTTCATTCAGCCTCGCGCAATCTACAAGTTTAATGCCTCCATTGCTATCCACTAAAAGCCGTAAAACCTGCCTGCCAGCTTCTCTCCTATAGATAATCTCCACAAGTTCAGCATTTTCTTCTTGCAAGACAGGCATTATAATTTCTCTGATCTTATCTATCATAAAACAAAAAAAAGCGGGCATACTACACCCACTTAAAAATCACAATCCCCCTTTCATAGAGATGTTTATAATATACTACATACTATGAAAGCCTGTCAAGAGAAAAAATGCCTTTAAATTATACTCCTCGCAGCTTGTTTAAGCATGTCTATATTCTTACTAGAATCAATCATCCTAAGGAAAAGGCCTTGGCATCGATCCTTCCCAAGTTCATTTGCTCTAAGTTCTGTAAGCGCCCTATATGAAGCTTCTGCAAAAAAGTCACGCGCCATGTGAGGGCTTATATTATCCAGATAACCCTTAGCAAAACCAACTGCCGGCTTGCCGCTAAGAGGTTTTTCAGTAACAAATGATATAATAAACGGCAGATACTTTTGAGGCTGAGCCAATACCTGTTGATAACTGATATGCTGGTCGCCTGTTCCCTGCATAACCCATTCAGTACCCAAAGAAATTAGATAATCTCTTAGATTATAAAATTTGTCTCCTTCCAAATAGATAAAAGGCACAAGCTTCCTTTCATTCACCCTGGCGAATTCGCTTGCCTTACGTATTATATCCCTAATGTTACAAAACAAGTCATACTCGTTTTGTAACATTGATGGAAAAGGCGCATCTAATCCATCAATATTTGTTTCCAGTTTCCCAACTCTTGCCAATTGCTTTATTCTCTCAAATTCTGCCTCAATTGCGCCTGGGTTATTGGCCTCTCTTTCCTGCAAATCTTTTAATCTCTTCTCTAAAAGCTCCTTACCAAGCTCCACATATGGCTGCCGTAAATAAAGATTTTGCTGGACAATTTTTGTAGCAGGATTGCTAAGATCATTTAAATCAACATCATCTGTGGTATATCCTGCTTGGTTAAGAGCTCTGACAATTAAAGAGATTCCAACTGTATTTGTCATACCGTAAAAAAGAGTAAATAGCTCTGCAAATGCACTTGCTAAACTTTGATTATCAAGCTTGCTAAAATCAGGCGCATCTATTTTAAATACATTAAATGAATTCGCAGGTATGCTCGCATTAGACATATTAATTACGAGCCTTTTCGGATTATTTGCATAATGTTTTTTTTGCGCATCCCATTGCGACTCGCTGACAGCTATAAGGTTACTAAAACCATTCTGCCAGATGCTTTCATTAAAATTCTGCTCATTGGATTTACCAAACCAGAAAAATTTATCAGGAACCACTAAAGCAATATCGGTTATACCTTCGTCTAAAATCTTGTTTCCTAGTTCATTCCCGACATGAGTGCTTTCGCGGACTTTAATTATGCCTGTTCTACGTATTTTCCAGTACTTTTCAGCATCAAGGCCATGATAAGCCAGAAACACCATCATATGTAAATCAGCTGTCCATCTGCCGCCTACATTATCAAACATCGCTCCGAAACCAGGCGCGTCTTCCCTTAACTCTTTATCCAGCCCTGAATTGTGTATAAAAGCTGAAAGCCTGCTCTGCTCAACCCTGTCTGTAGTTTCAAAAAACATATTGCCAAGAACTTTTGCAAATATATTATTTATTTGTTCGCGTGAAACTCCCAGAGTTTTAGCTTTATTAAAAATTAAAGTAATAAGGCTATCTGTTTTAAATCTACCCACATCCACTTTGAATAGATCCTTACCTGGCCGTTCTTTACCATTAATAAAATTTACTTCATGCAAAGCATCTAATACTATATCTGCAAATTTTTCTCCATCAGCGCCAGATTTTATTGCCTGATGTTTCAACAGCGCATAAAATATATCCACAAACACCATCATAGTTTCATCAGTTGAGCCTGATTTTGAACTCGGAATAACCGCTATCTGATCCCAGTCTATATTAAGGTCTTTTACAATCTGAGACATACTAGCTTCAAAATCCTTACCTAATTCATACTCGCCAGAAATCTTTCCCATCTTGGCATTGATAACTTGAAAAACATCCGCAATGCCCTGGAACGGCGTATGCTGGCCGCCTATCCCGGGCTTAATAATAAACCTTATAGGTTTGCCAAGCCTTTTAGCCCGCCTCTTAAAAAACTCTTCCATTTTACTAACTGTTTCTAAAAATGCTTTTCTGCCAATTTGCTTTCCACTGGAGTCTTCTACGTAATACCCTTGCTCCCCTTCAAAAGCAAATGATCCATTAATAGCCGAGCCTTCTGGTGCACCATAACCATCCTGCTTATACCCAGCCATAAGAAACCGCCTGGCCATTTCCGCATTCTTATGGCTATTAAGCGCGGTATTTAATTTCTCCTCAAGATTATGTATTTCGTTTTCTTTCATCTTAATATTCTTTTTCATATTTTTACTCTCTTGAGCATATCAAAATCAAACTCTGTAAGCAAGTAAAATAAAACCGTGTCCCGATAATTATCAAGACGCGGTTATAGACGTTGGGACGTGTCCCTTTCTGACACGTCCCCTTTATCTCCCTTTATCTATTTTCTCTTTTTAAATATTGCCTCCCCGTACTGAAATTGCTAAATTATTAATCCCTAAAGTTGAGGTTTCAGGAAAAAGTTTTTTATAAGCCTGATCTCCTGTCATTTTAAGAAATCTTGGAAAATAATTTTCTTCCATATCAACGCTGTCCCATAAAAGCAATGCTTTTCTAACATCCATTTCTGATTTCTGCGCAGTGCCTTGAGCCCCGGAATTAGAATACTCCATGATTTCCTTTATTAACCTATCGGCATTAGTACTGTAAAACTTCATAAATTCTTCAAATGTCTTATCCATTACCTCGTCAGAAATACTGGAACCATTGTTTTTTGTTCTATAGATATTCCAATAATCGTGCCAGGACATAAATAATTTCATAATCCAGGCGCTTCCCGCATAATGAGCGCACTTAATTTTGCTTGGTGAATCTCCTTCTATTCTGATATTAAGAAGCGGCTGTCTTTCATTCGTAACTTCAGCGCCTATCGATTTGGCCATCAAGGCATTATGAAAACCTTCAAATGATGTCCTTAGTCTGCCTTCTCTATGCGCGCCTGTCCTCCCGTATTTGTGAATAAACCCAGCTCTATTAGGGTTTACAAAATGTCCTGAAAAAATCTTCCTTATGTCATTTATCAGCCCGCCGGTATATTGCTGCTTATAACCATAAGTTTTAACAAGCCATTTTGTCATCGACTTGTCTCCGTCTTCAGGCAGGTCTGTCATTAAAGACCCTCCCAGCGCAAGGTGTATCGCTGTATCAGAATTTTCCCTGTCAGGCAAAGGAAGCAATCCTTCCCATTTAAGGTTTTGAAGCTCTATGTCTGTTGTATTCTTATATCGCAATTCTTCCCTGAAAACCGGGCCATTATCAAGACTATCATGCAAAGCAAATTCTACAAGCTCATCTTCGCCATCTTTATTTGCAGGATTATGGACTATCAGCTGCGTAGTCTCTCCGTATTGCAGATCGAAATCTAATAGAACCTGCCTGCGCGCATCAAATGTTCCGTCCTCAAGACTCTGGCCAGGCCTGAGAAATCCTAAGGTAAAAATACTTCCAAAATTTCCCTCATCTTTGATCTGGCTCGAACCATCAATCGGGTCTAAAAACAAAACTATCCTGTAGCTATTGACATCTTTTGTCTTATTCGCCCCAACACCATAAACGATAAGAGAGTCTTCTTCTGATACAATCACATAAATATGCTGCCTTAACGCATATTTAAATATCGCATTAAAAATAAAATCCAGCCTGCTTGATACATCTCCTGAGATATTTACAACAGCCCCTGTCTTGCGTTCATGTATATTCCTCATTATCCAGCGCAAACTGCGAATATATTCTTTTCCGTCTTCTATATAAAATACCTCTGGCTCTCTTGCCCTTAGCTCAGCTATGATGTCTTTTTGGACATCATCAGCTTGCATATCAGATTTGATCTCTACGGGATTCATGTAAATATTCATTATGCTCTCTGATACTTGTCTGGTTTGCTCAAGGACCTGTCCTACAGCGCCAGGCTCAATTATGGCATCTTTACTGACACGCAAATTGTCCCTTAAATAATTGTTAAACTCTTCTCCTGGTTCTGACTGAGGCAAAGAAACAGTTTTTGATTCCGCTGTAACATGCGCGTTCCTTTCATAACTCATTTGTAATTCCCGCATTATGCGTTTAAACGCCTCACCATCATTGCCTAACCCCTGCAAAATCCCTTCCATAATCTGCCAAGATTTAATACGTCCAAACATAGACTCAAGCTCATAAAGCTCTATTGTCTCATCTCCTGCCTTTACCTCTGACCTCATCAACGCATCCCTTTGACCCAATAAGACAAATCTATCTCTGTTTGCTTTTCTCTGTTCTAATCCCATGCCGATATATTCTTGTTTTAATTCATATATTATCCTTTCTGTATCCAGCTTTGCAAGCGCTTCTGAAACTTTATATTCCAAACCTGACACAGTATCCTTAACCCGGCTTTTTAATGTCTTTTTTGGCAACGCATCAAGGCCTTCTTTAATGCGAAGCAGAAACATTATAGCATTCGCCTTTACCAAAACTGGCACATCCTGAGGCATAGCCCCAATTACATCCAATAACCTAAAAATAACAGGCTGTCCGGTTAAACCTTCCTGTGATCTTGCATTCAAAAAATCCATCCATATCTGTATCTGTTGAATAAGATTTTTAACCCCTGCATATACATAAATCTTTTCTTTGCTTCTTAACATTTCTTCTGTAATTTTAATATCTTTAATATGCGTCATGCCTTTTTCTGTCATCATCATAGCATTGCCGCCAGCAGCTCCCATTATATAAGCTACGCCAAATGCCTCGCCCCATGTCATCCATCCAGTCATAACCCCTTGTTTATTCATCATCATATACATATCAGGAGTCACAGAATCCTCGTGCCTGATCTTGAAATCCATGCTTTCCAATACAACTTCCATCTCAAAGGCCTGAAAGCCCTCAGGCCTTCCTGTAGACGGGCCGCCAAAAGATATATGGTCTCCTACTCCAGCCATTTGCATATAATTATGCTCTCCAGCCTTTGATGCCTCCACAATCTTGCCTTCATCCAAAAGTATAAAATCCTGGGTCCTTAAACCATTAGACACTATAGCTCTTACAGAACCGCTGCCCCAGAAGAAATGTATTGTCAGCTCAAGCTTTATTCCAGAATCGTATCTTTTATAAAAATCTACGCTCGTACCTGTTACAGTGCCAGTGACAAGATTGGATACAGATTCTATGCTGGTAGCCCTGACTATATAACCGCCTGTTTTATCTGTCCCGGCCTTGGCTTCCCCGTCTATAATAACAAGGTTTACGCCAGGTTCGCCTGTTATAAGCCTTTCCAGCTTATTTCTTACATATTCAACTATTTTATTTTTGTCCATAAGCTCAATCTGTCTTCTTGTCTTAATCGTCATCAAGCCAGGATTACTTGCGTCACTACTATTAATTATTTTTTCCGCAAGCGCTGCAAGACTATGATTAGATGCCAGGGACATAGAATGCTCGATATTCATAGGCACCTCTATAATACTCTCTATCTTATCATGGGGTATCCTAGGTATCCTAGGCCCGCGTTCTTTTAAAGAATAATCATGCCCTGTGCCCGCGTTAACCTCTGCCATCAGTGCTCCTCCTATAGCCTTTGCCAATTCCACGCCTGGCTGGCCCTCTGAGCTGATAGCCATAGGCGTATACATCTCTGCTGAAACAGCCAATTCCAGATATATCATCCTCATTATTCCAACCAGACTATTTATACCCATATTGCCTGTTTTCACTGATATAACAGGAACTCCGTGATTAGTTAACTCTTCACTGAGAATCTCCCATGTTGCCTGCAATCTCCTGGCATCATCTGCCGTAGTATCATTTCTTTGTTCTCCATATAATTCCACAAAGATTCTTCCATTAGATAAAATCCTGTCCCAAAGACTCTCTATTCCAGCCAATCCGCAAGCCCCTACTGTATAGATACGCACGCCTGGCTTTCCCATGCTTTCTGTATTTATCTGCTGGAACAAAGGAGAACCTGGGTTTATTATCTGCCCCGTATTCCCATTTACCGCAATGCCAACAAGAGTATCTCTCATTTCTTCAGGATTTGTCTGCTGGATAGTGTTAATAAGCGTCCTTAAAAAACCTGACATAACCGCAGGATCTTTTTTTAATATGTCAAATATATTTTTTATTGCTTCTATGCGCTGTTTTAATTTTTTGTCTTTTTTTTCCAAGGCATCTTTATAAGGCATTATCTCTTTTGAAATACTATTTAGCGTTTTTGTATTATTTCCCCAGTTATCTAATGCTTCCAATAACCCTTTCTTGTCTCCGCCCTTCAGGAAATAAAAGAAAAGGCCAAGCTCTGTAAGTATTGTAAATCTTCCGCCATGCGCAGGATGATCTAAACTAATATACCCCTCATTTCTTACCTTTTCTCTAAGATCTCCAAGCTTAGGATCTGTTATAAAAAGAAAATGCTCTTTAATGTCATTTTCTGATACGCCTTTAGCTCTTAAAGCCTTTTTGAGCGCGTCCATCATAGCCATGCCGTTTACATCAACTTCTGTGGTAACTCCTGATTTTGATATTATAACAATACGAATCTTTTCAGGACTTTTGCGTATCTTCTCAAGGATAATGCCTAATCGTTCTTCATCATAATCTGTTATAAATGTTACCTTGGGCCCGTCTTTTAAATCCAGCGTTCTCATAAGATAATCGCCGCTTACAGACCCTCCTATTGCCGCAACAAACACTTCACTTTCAGTGTCAGAACCTGCTAAAAATCTCTTTGCCATAGCCTCAGAAACATCCACTGCCTTTCTTGTCTGTTCAGGATCCAGATGAACCAGCGCATGTCCGCTTTGAACCGACTTTATAACCTTATCCAACCCGCCTTTTGGCCCGACAAGCCTTGCCATCTGCTTCACAACCAGATTAAACATTTTCTTTTCTTTTATCTTAGGATCATCCAGTTCCTTTTGTATCTTTTCCCCTAATATGCCCCCGAATTTTCCATCATCCTTTAAAAACAGAATATTCTGCGCTATTTCAATCTCTCCGTCTTTCATAGGGATTGCTGAAGATAACATTTTCATTCTATCATCAATCTTTTGCTCCAATAAATTTTCTCCGCCACTACTGCCTGCTAATCTGCCTGCCATTAAAGCTGATACCTGGCCAAAATGCAGGAATCTGCCTAAGTCTTCAGGCGTCCTCGCGCTGAAATTTACATCAACTATAGGCCTGTCTGCCTGCTGACATGCCAGTCTTTGCGCTTCTCTATCTACATCCCTTAAAAAATTCACATGATACCCTATATGTCTAGGATTCGCATCTCCAGTTACAACAACTGCTTTCTTATCATCTGCTTCGGGAATAAGATATGTAAAGGTAATAAAACCATGGTTTTCTGCGCTATCCAGCGAAGCACTATAGCCAAACCCTCTTGCTTGGACATGAGCCTGGGATGTTGAATGCCGGTGATCGCTTGACCATTCTCCACTGAATAATATATTAAGTTTTGAATTGCCTACCTCTCTATTAAACTGCTGAGCAAGCCACACGCTAAAACCTTTTAATCTTTTGGAAAACATCATGAATACTGATATGTTCTGACCTGTTTTAGCAAATCTGATCTGAGTGGAAGCTAATTTATAAGCTGCATATCCAGCTGCTTCTTCTTGAGATTTAATATCCAACCATTCATCATAAGCTGATTTTGCGCCTTTATAAATATCATCAACATAATTTTCAGAAACAATCCCGGCAAGCAAAAGACTTGTCACGGCGCTGTCCATTTTAATATCACTCTTTGATACGTTAACTCTTGAGGCATAAGCATCCGTGAGCGCTATTTCTATATCGCCTGTTCTATTCACACCGGAAACAGTTGAAACAAGCAAAACTTTATTTACCTCATTAGAAGAAAAAGGCCTGGATAAACTGTTAACCAGCCTATTTATATCTGTACTGTCGAGAGGATCCACAAAAAATACCTGAGGCCTTTTCTTTTTATATAATTCCTCATTCCAGTCGCTTGTAGCAGTCAGGGCCTGCAGAAATGCGTCAGCCAAAACATGGCCTTCTGAGCTGATAAAAACTATCTGGCTATATCTCTCTGTATTCACCCATAAATTTATAAGCTTTTTAATCTTATCAATTTCTTCCGCGCTTATAGCGCCTGTCATATCTATTTTTCCAGCCTTTGCATCATCTGCTAAAGATTTATGCAGCTCAGCAGCACGAGCCTCTTCTTGTTTTTGAAGCTTATCCTGTTCTAATTTTATATCTGCATAGTAACGACTATAACTGTCTACAGTATTAACATCTAAAACATTAACTCTATTAGACCCGCTAAAAATCAACGGAACCCTGAGTTTGTCCTTTCCAATGCTCCCTGGCAAAGCATATAGATTATTTACAATAAGGAAAATCGCTAAAATAATAAAAGAACAATATTTTTTTAAAGATTTGTTGAACATTTTAATCTTCTCTTTTTTATAACTGCGTGCCAGCCCTAGCTGCTCTATTGACCCCTGCTCCCTGCAGAATTAACTCGGAACTGGATTTAACATTTCTCTCTTCCATGACAGACATAGCAAAAAAAGCAGCCCCAATAGCTCCGCCATATTCCCTATCAACTTTAGATAATGCCACTGAAATATCTTCTCTTTCTTTCAATATGTTATTTATCTTGTTTAACAATGCATCACCTGCCTGTCCAGCTGTAACCCCTCCTGATATTATAAACCTGCTATCTCCTCTCATCTTATGCATTAACTCTATCCATGATACAATATGCCTGGCAACTATATCATATATACGATTTGCTTCCGCATAGCCGATACCACTCCCGGATTCTAGAAGGTGAATTATTGCGGCTACGCTCAAGGTTTCTTTTCCTATTATGTCGGACAATCCTAATCTCCTTGATATATCTATTATACCGCTCGCCCCAATATATGACGCAAAACAACCTTTTGCGCTGCACCCTTCATCAAAAGGCGCGTCTTCCTTAACATTCACGACAAAACCACCGCTCTGTTCAATTCTTCCTGCATCTATCAAGCCGCCTTCCAAGCGCGCGGCTCCAACTCCTGTTCCAATAGACATTATCACCGCATCTGTTTCTTTTTCTATATTAAGCGCTGCAACGCCAAATGAAGTCGCATCGTTCAATATGCCTATATTGTCAATTCCATATTCTTCTTTTAACTCGGTTATAACGCTATTTAAAGCATCATAATCGCCTTTAAAATCAACTTCTTCGCCTGATGAGCCCCTTGTTCTTTTCCATCTGTGCTCATAATTAACAAGCCATATTATATTATTGCTATTCGAATCAACAACTCCTGGCAAAGATATGCCTATACCGGATACCTTTGAATTTCCTGCCATATCTTTTATCAGGACCTTAATCAATAGCTTTAACGCCTCCCCTCCATCAATCGTTGTATCAACCACCTTATGCTTAATTTCTTTACCGTCTTCTAATACACTGCATTTAATCCTGGAAGCCCCTACATCTACCCCAATATACATCCCCTTTATTGCTTCTTGCCCTAATGGCCTTACAAAATATCTCTCAGAGCTATCGATTCTTTTTTCGCTTTTAGATTTTTCTCTCATTGATAAAATCTTAACCTCGCGTCCGGAATTTGCAAAGAAATCCATCCTCTTGAAATTCTCTTTTAAATAATCCCTCATAAGATAATAAACCACCTCGTCCATTTTATCAGAATCCGAGCCTATATAAATCTTCTCTGCCTGAAATTCTATCGCATAATTATAGATAGAAGACGCCGCATATCTCATAAGGATCGCTTTTAATGAGCCTTCAAATAATTCCTTTGCCAATGGAATAGAGATTTCGCGGGTTCCGTAAACACCGCAATCCAGCGTAACTTTTATTTTATAGTTACCGGGCCGTTCTATATTCACTATATCAAATAGCGCATCCCAATCATTAATATCGCCTGTTGAAATAGCTTTCTTTAAAGAGCCGTTTAAAAATCGTTCATCAAGCAAAGAAATAATAGTCGGCTTTATAGCCTTTCTTTTAGTAACAATGTAATTTCCTATAAATAACCTGGTTACGTCTTTCATGTAAAAGAAAGCATTTATAGCCTCCTCGGGGCTCTCTACCAAGGGCTCTCGTTTATTAAAAGACGTATTAACAACAGCTGGCACGCCTACCAGTTCTCCCACTCTTTTCAGAAGACGGCTGTATAAAGGACTGGACATTTCATCTACGGTTTGAGGCCTGGCTAGTCTTTTTCCATACTGATGCACGCCGGAAGCCATAAATTTTTTCTTATCGGGTAAAACATCGTAAGCAATTACCATAAAAGGCGATTTTGCAATGCCCTCAAAATAATCTTTTGCATCTCCTCCGCTAATACTTGATGCAGAGGGCCTCCATTCCTGCCTTCCCTTTATTCTATTTGCCGTATTATTCGCAGTATCATCCAGAAGGTTTAATAATATACTCCTATTTCCAAGCGCCCTGGGCCCAATTTCGCATCTCCCCTGAAACCACGCTATTGGCTTATTCTTTTTTATGCACTGAGCTGCTTTTTCGACTAAGACATTATCATTAACTTTTTCGTAATCAATACCCTGAACAAGGCCAAATTTATCCAGCGTCCTTTTAATATCCTCATTGCTGTATTCAGGCCCATAAAAAGCATGCGACATTTCAAAATTCACATCCTCCCCGTATATCTCCCTTTCCACTGCCATGGCGGCGCCAATAGCTGTGCCTGCGTCGTTTGCCGCAGGCTGAACAAATATATCATCCCCTTTGACAAGACCTTCAGATATAATCTTTCCATTAGCCAATATATTTAAAGCTATGCCTCCTCCAAAAGCAACCTTTTTAATGCCTTTTGTCCGTGGGTCCTTTTGAAGATAATATCTTATAAAATCCGTAACAATATTATTTGTTACTTCCTGCAATACAAAAGCCAGGTTGGCATAAGGCCTATCTTCCTCTAAAAGAGGGTCTATATTCTTGCTATTCTTAGTGCAAGGCGGCACTAATTTTTCTAATCTTTTCACAAGCTCTTCTGTAACGCGAATTTTCCCTTCCGCAATCTTACCGTAATATAGATATGCTGGATTAGCTGCTAATTCTCCTTTCTCCGGATCAAAATATATATATTCTTCAAAAATCTTCCTCAATTCTTCTACGCGCTTTCTTTCAGTATCGTTTCTAGGCTCTCCATAAGGAGCGAAACCCATTACCTGTCCTTCTTCTAATGTCGGCTTAAAACCGAGATATTCTGTCATAGCTGCCCAGACCCATCCAAGAGAATTAGGAAGATTAAATTGCTTAATTGGTTCCAGCGCCCCATCCCTGCCAATCCAAACACTGCCGCTTTCTGTATCCCCGTATCCGTCAAGAACAACAGTCAAGACCGGCTCTTTAAACCCGCAGGCGTAGTATGCTGAAGCGGCGTGCGCAAGGTGATGCCTGACAAAAGAAACGCGAGGCATATAATCTGTGCCATAATATTCTTTTAATTCTTCCAAAAATTCATTTAACCTTCCGACATCAAACCTCTTTTTGTTTTTCTCATGCACGTTTCTTTTGATAATTCTATCTACCGGGATTCCGCTTGTTTTCGCGTACCTCTCATCCATGTCTTCAAAAAATTCCTGGTTTGGATTCACCGAATGCGGCGTATCTACGTATTCATTGTAATTCCAACCTATTGATATATGCCTTATACTTTCCAATGTTATACTTTCTTCTTTTAGCAGTCTGTGAATAGCGTTGACTGGAAAACGCGAAGCATCGTGTTTTGTCCTGGTCATTCTTTCTTCTTCCAGAGCCGCGACAATCCTGCCATTTTTTAATAATACCGCTGTAGAATCATGCCATGACCCGGATATGCCCAGGGTATACTCTCCCTTGCCTGTCAAAGCAATATTGCCCGCATATACCTTCAGAGCTATTCCTTTGTAATAAGCCCTGTCTTCTAACCCTAAATGTTCAATAGGAACAACGCCTCTTTTATGAAAACGCGCAAGCTTTTTATTAAAGTATATATCCACAACTCTATCTTTATTAATAAAGATAGCGGTAACGCCTTGGACCTGTTCCAGATAACTTCTTATGTCTTTTTCCAAAAATACCTCTGACCCATTACAGAAGCCAATAATACTGTCTAATGTATAGGGGTCTACGGGTAACCCGCTTTCTTGAAGCGCCTCTTCTATGGCTTTGCGCTCTAAACTAACAGAATTGCATATTTCCCGTATCCTGGCCATCCCTTGCCCGAGTCCTCTCTTAGGGTCTACTAACCATGTCCTGGTTACAAATAAATCAATATCCGCCTTTATAATCTTCTCCAGGGTGCCTTCGTTTATCCCTCCATCAGTCTCTATTTCGACATTATTTATATTTCTATCATATAATATCTTTTTTAGTTCTCTTATCTTTTCCAGGGTAGTTGGGATAAACGGCCTTTTCCCTGAGCCTGGAACTATAGCCATTATGGTAATAGAATTCAAAGTTGTACCTAATATATCTGAAAATTCATTTAAAACCGATACGGGCGTTTCCGGATTCAACACGATGCCAGCATCTAAACCGGAAGTTTTGATTTTTGCCACCATATCCCTGAAATCTTTTTTATCCTCAAATGACTCATAATGTATTAATACCTTATCTCTGCCTGGCTTAAGGCCGGCTGCTATCATTTTATCTATAAGCGAAAAAGCAGGCGCAGTAGCCATAATATGGACTTCCAATGGAATGTCTATATGAGAAATTTTTCTTATTTGTTCTGCGCAATCAAAAGGTTCTGATCCTGGGGTAAATTTGCCGTCTAAATAATCTACATGTATTATATCTACGCCTGCTGATTTTGCCTCTCGAACCTCTTCAACCAATCCAAAATCAGAAGCAGATAGAATAGACAGCGCTACTCTTGCCTGTGTATTAGATGCCAGCTGTTGATTATCTTCTGATAACCTTGTAAAGGCATCGGGAGTCAAGCTCCCTAAGTCTTCGGCATCATAGATAATGCCGGAAGAAGCAAGTTCAATCTCATCAGGCAGAACACCAATTTTAGATAACCTATCAAATAAATTACGCACAATCCATTTCCCGCCTTCTGTTAGAGCTAAATCAGTAGTAGGGCTAAAAGAATAGGTCATCCAACCGCCTCCAGTATAATAGGGCTGGATAACTACAGGCCACATGTCTGAACCTGTAAAACCTGCCAGAGGCCGGTCTCTTAAAGCCCTGTGCCGGTCTTTTTCTGTAATCTCTGATTTTTGGATCCCATCTTCAAGAATGCTGCCGAGCGTCTTTGCGTAAAGAGGATACAAAAGATTTGTTTTATCGCTGGTTTCTGTGTTAGATCTTTTATGTTTTATAAAAATAGCGTCCTCGCAAAGGGTTCCAATACCACCAAGCTCAACAGGATTAAGCAAAAGCGCCCAGGCAGCTTCAGTATGGCCTCCGCCATGACTATCAATTATTTTTACGCCTTGGCGTGCATTCACTTCTCCCAGATTATAAACCTCTTTTCCTTCAGGTGAAATCTCTATAGGCTCAAGAAAATCCCCTATCCTCCTGAGATCATGAATAAGAATACTATTATCTGTCAATTTAATATCAGAAGCATTTCCAACAACATTACCCTGTTTTAGAGCTAATTTGCGCTCAGAGGAAAGACGCATGGAAGGAGTATTCCAATTTTTCTGCTTTAGCGCCTCTGTTATTCCAGCAAGATGAGAAACTATCTCATGAGGCATTGCATTCTTAATACGCTCTGACATACGAAGAGGAGTAAAACTTCCGCTAAACCGTATCCCTTGATTTGGATTAACGCTCGGCAGTAATTCAGCCCGGTCTATAAAAACCTTCCATCCTCTGGGAACAGACTCATGTATCGTAAAAAATAAATCAAGAAGCCTGTCTTGAATATCTGTAGAATCTGCGCCATCTAGAAGAATAGCCGCTGGCAGGACATCTCCTATCACTTCTTCAAAATTTACAACTGTCTCTTCAGCTGCCGCCAGTATCTGAAGAATTCTTCTCTCGATAATCTTTCTAGCGTCTAAATTTTTGCCAGCTGCTTCTACAACATACTTCTCTAATGCCGGCATAAATTCATAAGGCTCTCCCATCTCTAATCCTATCAATACCTCCCGCGCCTTTTCTCTATAAGCCGGGTCATCCAGATATTGCCCGACTATTCCCTTAAGGCCTGCCATATCAGTTTCCAAAATAAAGCCAGGCTCCACAGGAAGTTCTAAGATAGAAGCTATAGATTTTGCTATTGTAAGTTTGACTGACAAAGTTTCAGTCTGAGCCAGTTTAAGCAATGGCATAACGGTTTCTCTATTTTTCAATTCCGCTAACGTAGAACAAATAAGCTCCTTGCCTGATAGCGTAGCATCCGGGAATACATAGAGGAGCGCCAGGCAAACTTTATCGTTTCTATAGCGTGTTAATAAGATATCTTTTGCCTGAAGCATATGCGTTCTATCGCATACTGGAAGATGGCCTCCTACAATCGATGCCAAGCTTCTCAGGATATCTATCTCTGGATAATTGGAGAGAAAAATCTTATGCCCGTATTTGAGAACAATAGATACAGCCTTAATTCTTACAGATGCTGATGGATCGCGCAGGCACTCTGAGAGGATTTTATATGCTTCTGGTTTAGAGATTCTGTTTTCTCTCAGCGCAATAACAGCACCCTGTAAGTTTTTAATATTAAGATGCCTATGAACTGGTTCTTTTGCAAGCTTGGACGCAGCAGTAAGTCTCTGCTGGTTATAAGCCGCTATAAGTTCAGCATCTGAAACTAATGGAGGCCTTAAACTATATGCGGTATTTTTAGAATATATCTTTTTATTCTCAGAGAAAAAAGGATGGATAGAAATACCGATAAAGATAAATACTGATAAAACTATTAAATAAAATGTTTTGCAAACTATTTTTTTTATATCCATAACTAGATGTGGGGCGTGTCACTTTTTGACACGTCCCCTTTATCCTTTATCCTTTATCTGTAGAGTCTTTATACTCGATTATAAATTCGAAGCTGCAGTAGAGGTACTTCTCCTTGTATCTTCTAGAATCGTAGCAGCTTTTAACGGAACAGATGTTTTATATAATTTACCCTGACCTGTTATTTCATATTCGCCTAAAATAGCCGGGATAATAACAGTATCTCCTTTTTTCAAGCTTAAAGTCTTTCCTTTGGCTTTAACCTCTACATTGCCTTCTAATACTATGAGTGCATCAGCGCTATGAACATCTGAATTTTTGTGCGGTTTACCTGGAGTAACATCAATAACACTCAATGCAAATTCTTCCGCAGGTGTATCATACAGAGCTTCTGAAGAAGAAATTTGCCTGGCTCTTAATATTTCTGGCTTTCCGCTATTAAAGGTAAGAACTTTTAGAAGCTCCGAAGCATCTACGTATTTAGGCGTAAGACCGCCTCGCAACACATTGTCGGAATTCGCCATGCACTCCATGCCCACGCCTTCTAAATAAGCATGAAGCTCTCCTGCGCCTAGATACATTGCCTCTCCATGCCTTAGATGAATAAAATTTAACAAATAAATAGAAAATATTCCCCTATCAATATGGCCATCTTTAGTATATTGTTCATCGGCTTTTAGGACCCAAAACTCCCGGTTATCTTTATTAAAAGGATACAACTCATTCTGGGTTTTAAGTCTACTGACCAATGAAGTAAGTATTATGTCTACTTCTTCTTGAGACATAACCATAATTTTAGAATACAATTCTTTTATTAATTGCTTTTTCTGCTCCGTATCTTGATTTATAGTTTTTAATCTCTGCCTAAACTCTGGCATGATATCATACATTTCTACGATATCGTCCAATAATAATCCTGCTATTTCTTCCAAAGGCCTGAATCCATTTAAGGCATAAAAATCTTTTATAGCTACTATAATCTCTGGCTTATGATTTGCGTCCTTATAATTACGATTAAAAGCTCTGATAGAAATATCTTCTGCATTTTCTCGCTCAAAACCTGCCTGCGCTTGTTCCCTATTCGGATGAGCTTGAATAGAAAGCATTTTCCCTGCAGCCAAAACTTTCAATAGATACGGTAATTGTCTATTCAATTGTTCTGCAACTTCTTTTCCTAGAATCTCATCTGCAGCGCCGCTTATTAAATCATTTAAATTAATCTCAATGCGCGCAACATTTGCTTTGGCTGGTAACGATGGATGAGCGCCTATCCAAAGTTCTGCAAAAGGTTTTCCATCGCTGTTATCTATCCTGAGAAGCGCTGGTATAAAAGCTGTATCGCCCCGTTCGCCCCAGTCATAATGCTGGATTCCACAATGTATCTTTAACGGCATAGGGCTCTCTTTAAATTTAGCTATTGCCTGATTTAAACTAGACAACTCTATAGCAAAACCGCCTTTACTAAGCTTAGACCAAACAGCAGTATTGCTTTGCACAGCCTTTATAATTTCACTGATAGGCAGTTCTTGGGCTTTTCCTTCTGAATTTATAACAAGGAGTTTTGGCACTTTTGTGCCGGCTTGATTAAGCCATTTTATGACATCAGATGCAGGCTCATTCGTAGGACTTGTTAAAGCCTCGCGCTCTACTGCTTCTATAAGCTGCATAAGAATAGGCCATTCATCCCCTAATGCGCCGTCTTTACAGCATGCCTCTGCCATTAAGACAGCTCTATTTTTAGCCTCCTTAACACTTAAGTCTCCCTTTATAACTTCTGGATAAAATCTGAACTGCGGAGAATTGCTCGACCCTCTGATATGCCCTCTATCTTTACTTGCAAAGAAAAGCTGTATCCCATCAATAAAATTCATTTCAACTATCTTCCCGAATAACCTTTCTCCTTTATGTTCTCTCTCATTAAAAAATCTTTGCAGAAAATCTCTTTTTTCCTTAAGCTCTGCAATAATTTTCGAATCGCTCTCTTCGTCCAGTATTTTTATATCGCCTTCAGCCGCTCTTTTTGGCCCTTCCTCTTGATCTACATAATAAACAACCTCTACTTTTCCATCTTCAAGGAATTTCACTTCCCTTATTTTTGAATCACTTGGCGCTAACCTGTTAATTACGGCTGCCATAAAATCAGGGGCAACCAAATCTCTTAGTAATGAATAATTTTGAAAATCTTCATATTCAGCAAAAACTTCTGATGGCATAACGCCTCTCTTAATTGCTAATAAATCAGCGCAGACTTGAGGCAGAAAAGCATCCCTTGTTGCAAGTTTTTTTAATACGCGTCCGTTAGGCAATCTTATATCAGTTCCAAGCAGGTTCCCTCCGTTAACTTCAAATGCATCAATATTTACAAATCCATGCTCAGCTAAAAATTCCATAGCTTTAATTACTATCGGAGAGCCAATTTTAGTCCTTAGAAATAAGACACCCAATTCTTCCAATTTTCTTGTAACAGCCCTGCTTACGCTAATAGGAGCAGCGCACGCTTTAATACCCAGTATCTCAATGGTTGGCATATTGAGCCTATCGCCGAATATAAAATTACCCTTCTCATCTGTATAAACCGGCCTGTCTCCATCGCCATCTGCGCTAGCTACGCGGAACGGCCTGCTCGTTGTACCATCAGGCCATAGATATTCCTTCTCAGCTAATTCATTCATGAGTTTCTGTTGTTCAGGCTTGATATCTTCTGTATCCATGGCATAAAATTCTTCTCTTCTGTCAACTGTAACAACCTGAGCCCCCAAGGCCTCGAATAATCTTTTCATAAAATCGCGGGCAACAGAAGTATGCTGCCATATTAAAATCTTTTTACCTTTATAAGCGTCAGCGCCGAAGAAATCTACATAACGCTTAATGAAAAGATCTTCTACGTCTTTTTGGTCTATAGAATAATCAAGATGATCTGTTTCATCAACAAAGCTTCCGTCAGGATTCCACATCTTTTTTGCTTCTTCTTCTGACATCCCATAAATTCTCTCTTTTGCAGTTTCTATGTTCTTATAAATAAGCGGCACGTCAGAATTCAAAACCTCTCTTCCTCTCATATAAAATTTAATGCCATTCTGGTCCCTCTCAGGATCATACTGATCCGAAGGAATATGACTGCCTGTAATCATGATAAAAAGGCCCTGCTTTTTGCCTGCGTATTGCGAATAATAAGCTCCTACAGGAGTTGGAATCTTTCCTATATACTTTACAGTATACCCCTTATCATAAGCAGCGCGGGCAAAAGCCCTTGCGAAACGCGGGCTTGAATAACGTAAATCTTCAGCAAGATATATGGTTTTCATCTCTGGGTCTTCTGAATTAACATCGAGCTCTCTAAGACTTTCCGCGTATTCAATCCAACCAATACAGGTTGTATATACCTTTCTATCTTGCATGTTCTTAACAAATTCTCTTAACCCGCTTGTCCCAAATCTAAGCATCTGGCCATTGTCTGTTAAAATACGCACTTCTTCAGCTACATTTGCAGGCCTCTGCGCTACAATGCCAGCAGGAAGCATGCCTTTTTCAATTGCATCTAAAATCTTAGCCATCCCAGGCTCATTAGCCCTAGCGTAAAGGTCTATGAGGCTAATCTGGCCTTGTGCCTCTGGGAGCTTATCTGCAGTATACCATTGAATAGGAGAAACGTCCTTACCTTTATAATCAGGGTTTAAAACCATTGTTATTTTGCCATCCCTGTTCACAAATAAATACGGCGCAGGCGTGCCATTCGGCCAGTCATATTTTGCTTCTTTATATTTGCCATCCGCATATCCTATATCAAAGAAAGAATGAGGCCCTTCTCCAACCGGAATTGTTACATGGAAATACCCTGCCAGCGCATAGAATATATCCCCTGGTTTCAGGTATTGAGCCCTGCTTTCTACGGGATTCCCTGCGACATCATATTTTATTTGCAGTGAGATAAATTCACCCTGCCCTACCTGTTGAATATCAGTCTGCGCATTAAAATGCCCTGTAGTCTTTACAATTTCTCCGTCTGGAAATTCTTTAAGCTCTGAGCCAAACGCAGTAAAATTTAATGTGCTCCAGCCTTTTTTTGAACCGCCAGGCGAAATTTCTTGAATTTTCTGCCGCGGCGTTGGAACAAGACCGTGTATCATATTATAGAGAACAGTCTCTTTTATAGCTAAAAACTCTGCTAAATTCTGCGCTAATTTTCCAATAACCTTCTTATCCAATAAATTACCTACAGTGCGCATACCTGCCTGCTCATAATCCCTGTTAAGGCCTCTTGATTTGGCACCCTCTGAATAAGTTAACTGGCCTTTTCCATCTACGCTTATATCCATATCCTTCAAACGGTCATTCAGAAAACTATATGTTGGCGCAAGTCCTGTGTTTGCCGCGCCGCTTCCTGCTGCTGCCCCACGGACTGGTCTAGCAGATAATTCTTCAGCTTGGGCTGACTTTGCCAATGTATCCGCCTCTTCCAGAATCGCTTGTATCTGCTCAGGAGTTAGATCTCTCCTATCCATTTGAATATAGCTCCTTGCGTCTTTGGCTGGCGTTCCTGACAAATACACCTCGATTCCAGACTGCCCAAGTGCATATAATTTATGTTTGGCTCCTAAGTAAGCGGCGATAAGTATGATTTTTGCTATATTTACATCAGCAATACTATCGTTTGCTGCAGATAAGCGCGTTGTTGCATCTTGAAGAGTTATTCTACCGCTAATATAATCTTTCACTACATCTTTTCCAGCTGTTCCGTAAGTTGGAACATAAACATTGCTTACCACTGCTTTAATATTTGCCTCATCGGTAGTAGCAGCTACTAGATTAGTCACAGCCTGGCCTCGAGATGCTGGAACATCAGCGATTATTTCTAGATCTTCGTCAGGTAGTTCAGGCGCTTGGTTATGGAATTTTAGCAATATAGCCCTGACTTCTCCAATAGGCCCTTCTTCGTCCAGCCATTTAACTAATTTAGCGCGTATTTCCTGTTCACTTATTCTTTTACCTTTAACTCCTTGAAACTTTGTTCTACCAAAGTTCAGTATTTGTTCAAGCTCAAATATTTCATGCCGTAAATACAGCTCCCCATCTTTTCCTTCTAAAATATCTTTATCAATATATACTATCCCGTCTCTGATAGCATAATGGCCTTTAAAACCAGTAGCATTAAACATGCCTGGCACAGAATATACGCGGATTTTCCCTCTTACATCAAATTTCTCTTCCATGTCATGCCTTGCATATTTCTCATTATGAGCATCAGCTTTCTTGAGGAAACCTCTCATAGCTTCATGTTCTTCTTTAGTTATAACGCCTTTATCTCCGCCGCGGGCTGCTGTTACATCTGAAGCTAGCATAGGCAGAGGCGCTAACGTAGTCATTATATTTGCATCTTGTAAAAAAGCGGTAAATTCTCTTCCTTGTTTAACATCTTCTCTATTAATAATACGTGGTTGTAGCAATGCGCCATTACTGAAATCTACACCTAAATCTATATAAGCTCTCACAAGAACTTCATCTAGAGAGGTTAGAAAATCTCTGAGATCTTCTTTATTAACATCATCCTCTAGATATACCGTAATATCAATATCATCCCCTATCAAAGCTGTAGAATCATAATCTTCTCTTTCAAAAAGATACACTTGGACTAAACCGCTTTTTAGTCTTTCCTTTAATATCTGCGCGACTGATCTAGCTATAGAATACCTAAAGTAGGCATGGGCAGGGCCATTATTATCCTTTAACAATTGAACTGCTGCGTCACGATCACTAACCCTAGCTATCTTACTTACAATATTATCCAAAGCTATGCCTACGATATCATCCTCTGCTGCTGCCCCGCCGCCAGTTTCTGCAAGAATCCCTAATTTATCTTTTATAGCAACAGCTAAAGCTTGAATACCAGCGTCTATGACTTTAGGAGAATTGGTAGGGAATGACAGGCGAAGCTGATTAGACCCTCCTAAAAAAGGCCAGCCAGGCACAAAACCAAGTTTTATGCCAACTCTATCTTTGTCTGTCATTTCAACTAGCAATGCCTCTGTATTAATTTTTTCAGGCAAGGTAACCCAAATAAAGTATCCACCGTGTCCTTCTGTCCAGCTTACGCCTTCCGGCATATATTTCTCAAGCGCTGCTATCATTGCAGCGCGCCTTTTTGAATATTCAGCTATCAACACATCTTTGACATGCGTATCAATAAGGCCGGTAGTTATAAATTTAGCTGCCAATAGCTGGTTTAAAGGATTAGCTCCGCCGGCAGTAGCTTCTTTATATTCTGTAAGCTTATTTATTATTGCTTCAGGAGCGACTGTCCAGCCGATTCTCATGCCGGGGGTAAATGTTTTTGAAACTGTGCCAAGATATATGACCCTGACTTTATCATATTTATCCGCCTTTGATAACTCAAGTAAGGTTGGCTGGTAAGACTCTTCATTATATCTAAGAGCGCCGTAAGGATTATCTTCGGCAATCATTATTTCAAATTCATTTGCTATTTCTAAAAGCCTCTCCCTTGCTTCAAGGCTCATGACATCGCCGTTTGGATTACCAAACGTAGGCATCACATATATTAAAGAGGGTAATGGTTCATGAGTATCTCTTTTGCTATTCAAATCATCATAAAGTTTCTGAAGGCCTTCTAAACTATTTAAATCATACGGATTAGTTTTGCAGCCATAAGGTTCTGCGGCGCTCATAAAACCGAGATATGTAGGTTTCTGCGTTATAACTACATTATTCCTATCAGGTCTTTCATCTGAAATACCTCTCACTAACCAGCCTAAAAGATCAAGTCCATCCTGCGAGCCTTCTGTAATAATAATATTTTTTTCAGTTAAAGATTGCCTATCTTCAAGATTATTTTCTTTATTTAACCGCTCTGCCAACAACCTGCGAAGCATCTCTAATCCCTGAGCATGAGACTTGCCTAATGCTACTTTCCATTCATCCGCGCTAAAATCTGCAATAAGCCTTTCAGTATCTTCGTAAGGAAATAATTCTATGGCAGGCATGCCTCCCGCGAACGATACCAATCCTTCAATATTCATAAGCTTGAGTATTCTTCTTATTTCTGAAAGTTTAACATTTTTTCCATAATCAGATAATTTATCGCTTAACCATTGAGATAATTGTGGATTTTTTTCCTCATCGGTTAGTGGAGAAAATTTAAACTTTTGAGAACCGTATTGGTTTAATAATTCTTTGTAAACGATAGCCTGTACTAACCCATTAGGATGAAGTGTTATAGAAGATTTTGCAGCTTCCGCTTTTACTGCGAACTGCGAAGGCATCACAAGATAAGCGCATCCCAACTCAGCTTCCTTCCCAAAAAGCCTAGAAAGATTACGCAGCTGGATAACCCTGCTTTCTGGGCCTTTTCCATCCAATGCTTTTAAACTATTGGCCTTATTTGATAAGACAGATTGGCGATATCTGCCATCTTCAACTAAAAGTAAATCATATTTTTTAGCCAAATCTATGAGTTTATTCCTTGTATCTTGAGATAATGCCTCAGCGCCTTCCTCTGTATCAGAAAGAACCTGGATAAATTTAAGCTTTGCCGCGCTTATTTTTTCACTTTTTAATTTCTTTTCTAATTCAGCTACTCCTTCAATAGTTGAAAGATCTATTTCTATTAATTCTGCGCCGTAATATTTATAAATATCTTTATCTTGTTCGGATAAACTGCCTGCCTGATAAACAACTGTATCATCTTTAGTTATTAATAATTTTGCTAAGATATGTTCTGCGTCTGTGATGCCATCAAGTATAACCACATCAGTATCAGGGTGAGCAGTTATGCCTTCCTTACCAAGCATACCTGATAGGTAATTAAGCAGTATAGGATGGCCGCGAGACAAACCATATTGAAGCGCTACTGCTGCAAGGGTATCTTTAGTGAGATTGGCGAGAATTTCTGGATCAGCAAAAATCTCATGCGCCAAAGCTATTATCCTTGCGCTAACAGGAAGCTCTTCACCTTGTTTTGATAACAAACTCGCTGCCGATTTTGTAGTAGGCTTGCCATCTTGGTCGCTGCCAACCACAACTTTTCCTGCTAACTCCGTATGTTCTGCAAAATCTTCTGGTTTGAGTATCTTTTTTATTGCTAAAATAATGGCAACTTGCCGCAATTGCGTAAAAGGAATTTTGTTATCAATACAATACTGTATCATGCTATCCAATGCCTTATTTGATATTTCTACAACCTGCCTTTTCCCTTGCTTATACATTTCTTCTTGCGTAGCAGTTTTAAGCTCCTCTAATGTAATAGTTAAAGTTTGCAGCCATTCAAAATATGAACCTATAACGCCACCGCCATTAGCTAGAAAATCAGGTATCACTCTAATACCTTTGGCTTGAAATATCTTATCAGCTTCTGGCGTTGTTGGCGCATTGGCGCCTTCGCTTACAATAATAGCCTTGACATTATCTGCGTTGTCTCCTGTAAGCTGGCCTTCTTTTGCATCTGGAAAGATCATATCAACATCCATAAATAAAACAAAGTTCCCTTCGCTATCATGTTTAACACCTAACTTCGCACCTTCTTCTTTATACCAATCGTATAGCAAAGGTTTTTGTCTAGCTTTAAACCATGCTACTATCTTATCTACGGGAAGTTGCCCATCTGTAACATAAATACTACCGCTTACATCGCTTAAACCCATTACTTTAACACCTAACATATGAGATTCTAACGCAGCAGGTATGCCAACATTGCCAAACCCTTGATAAGAAGCAGTAGCGCCTTCTATCTCTGTAAATAACTTGCCATCGTATCTTGTTTTATCTTTGACTATGCCACTATCTATTGCATGTTTTGTTATACGCGCCTGCGTAACTCCTGTAGCATCATTCCTATATGCATGACCCCCTGCCCAATCATGTGCTAAATCCCTTGTCGGTTCACCATCCATTGTAAATGGTTTGCCAGTTATCAGGCTCATAAGAGCTACTGACTTAATTCTACCTTGCTTAAATGCATCCATTATGGCATCTACATAATAAGTCTTGGTTGGGTCAAAATCTTCTTTTATTGCCATTTTTGCTTCTCTTAATACTTCAAGCGGCACAGGTATCCCATCTATATCTTTCGTGTCATTTTCTACGCAAATCCTTAATATTTCATCCAGTATAATGCCCATATCAAAAGCGCTTGTATTTACATCGCCGGCAGGCACATCTCGTAATGGCCCTATTATATGCGCGAGCCCTTTTGTGCCTTTTTCTCCGCGGGCAAGGCTCCGATCAACTTTTGCTTTGTCTTTTAAAGGAAGTAACCTTGGGTCTATCTTAATAGATTCGCCATTAGGCAATTTAAGAATAAAAACACACTCTGCCTTTGCTCCACCATATGGAATACCAGCTAATGCGCATTTCCATGCCATAATAGCTGCTAATGTTCTTACTGTCCCAAAATCACCATGATGCGTAAAACGGATGCCTCCTTTTCCAGGGCCACGAGTTGTGCTATGTACGACTCGATAGGCATCCATAAGGCCTGTTGCGTTGCGATTTTTTTCCAAAGCTGATAGAGAATCTTCCATCTCTCTTTTCTCTGTTTCTGTTCCGCCAAATCTTTTAAGTTCTGCTTTATATCTTTCTATCAATTCATCGCTAATAGACATCTCAACTGTTATATCATGTATTTCTTCTGGAGACATAAGCCGTATAATCTCTTCATTTGTTATGCTCTCTCCTAATCCTTTCATTGTTTTTACTGCCTCAAGAAAAGGCATATCAACTGCTTTAACATAGGTATTGCCTGGATGTAGTAAAAATAGCGCTTCCTGACCATTAAGCGTGCCAACTCGTATAGCTGCAAGAGAAATAAGTTTTGGTATAAAATTAACATCAACATCTATAAAATCTTTATCTGTTAAATAAACTCTTATAGTTGCTGTGGCAGGCATTTTACTTAGCCAATTCTTTGTAGCTTGATGTGTGCCTAATTGCACGCTTGGTGTTTGATATACCCATTCATCATATGTTTTTTCAGCTTCATCAAGCACAGCCAATTCTGGTACGCCCAACTCATCAGCATATGTTCTATAATTTGTGAGTTTATCTGTTTTATCGGCAGGCTTTGTTCTTGCAACTGCAATTGTCTTGCCAGCCTTAAAATCAGCTTCTGTTGCTGATTCTACCCTATCTTTAGTTATCCTAAAATATTCAGGTTCTCCGTCTTTAGGAGTAAGCTTTAAGATTATTGCGCCTTGAGCTGTAACTCTCACATCTGCTTTTACTAAAGGATTTCTCCATTTTTCAAGCTTGGCTATATCTCCGCCAGCTTCTACAGCTAACGCCACGCCTATTCTACTAGCTATACCTTGAGGCGTAACTTGTTCTGTTGATAAACCCCATATCCTTGCAACTTCAGGAACTACTCGTTCATTAAAAGCTTCTAGAAGCGCGCTATCAAAAGCTAATGGTACCCTTAAGGTTTTTGAGGCTTTAGTGACTATCCTGGATAAATCAAGTTGTTTTAACAGCTCTGTTATAGGTTTACGCCTTCCTGATAATAAGAAGTGGTAATTTTCTTCATCAATATCAGTCTTGGAATAAGGGGATACAATTATATAGGAATAGCCTTTTTCTTTTAGGAGTTTAGTGATACCTTTGGTATGGAAGCCTCCATGTATAAGAGTGGCGAGTTTTACATTGCGTTTTTCTATTTCAAATATGGCGTTTGTTACCATTGCTATATCGCGGTCTTTTACAACCTTGTAGAAGTCTTCTAATTCCTGCAGGTGAAAATCTATTAAATCAGGGTTATAATCTATAAAGGCATTGATATTATATCTTTTAAGGGTTTTAGGTAAAAAGTCCTTAAAGAATGCCACTTTATGGGAGTCTTTATTGTTTAAGTAATAATCTAAGTCTTCATTTGAGACTTTAAGATTAAAGAAGCTTTCAAGGAAGTTAATATTGTGGTCAGCTTTTACAAGGGTTTTTTGTTCGTCGGTCTTGGAAAGAGATTCTTTTATTTCAAAGTTCAGGTCTTCCAGTTCTGTGAATAGCTTTGTGGAATCAAGAGAGTTTACTTTTGTGAGATAGTCTACGAAGCTATTTAATTCAGGGTATTTAATAGCAAAATCTTCTTTTAAGTGTTTTAAGGCTAAATCTTTTAAGTAACTATAAAATGAGAATGGGGAGATTTTCTGGTCTTTAAATAGATTAGCCCTTGCTATTAAACCATCTAAATCATTATTCAAAGATTTGCTATGTAGAGTTGACTGCAGGTTTAAATGAAGGTTCTGGAAATCCTTCATTATCTTTAACTGGTCTATGGTTTTTTCCATTTGGATTGTTTCATTTAATAGGGCGATATTCCTATATCTGTCATTGAAACTGGAATTGGAACCGTAGGGGACACTTAAGTGTCCCCTACGGTTCATTAGATACTCAATATACTTGGCTGTATCTAATTTCTGCGAGCTGAATTCGGCTTCTTTCTGGTCTAAATCCAGGAGGTCTTTTGAATATATTTTTGGCTTTAATTGGGTAATGGCTTTTTTAACTTGAGAGATAAAAGTTTGGCTTTGAGGGTTAAATTTCATGATTTTATTAAAACCGATAATATTATCGAAATAGATATCTTTAGTCTCTATGCCCCAGATAGGAAGTTCTGGGTATTTTGTTATAGACAGGTATTCTTCTCCTGTTAACTCGCCTGAATTAATAAATATGCGGGAAACCTTTTCTCTTATGCTAGAATCCGGGAAACTTGATACGCTAGAGGTATCTACTTTTCCAACTGCTCCTTCTGAGCATACCAGTCCCATATTATAATCTTTTAATAGAATCTCTAAGATTTTAGCCAGATTAAGTTCAGCTTCTGGGTTTGTGTGCAGGTCCTGGATGCCTACTATTAGAGGAGCTGTATCTTCGACATTGCCTGCTGTCCCTTGATGCACCTCTACAACTCTGCCTAATTCCTGGGGTATATGTATCTGGGATATATCGCTTAAGTTAGACTGGAGTATTTTTTTAGATGCTCTTTCTTGAGATTCAAGCTCTTTAGCATCTTCGCCCTTTATAATAGACTGCTTTTTCTGGAGAATATCTTTGGATTGGTTGCTTATTTTATCATAATCTACTTTTTTATTCTTGAAGAGGGATTTGGAACCAGGGGATGCATAGCTTGTATTAATATTAGTAAAGAAAAAGGTAGTAATGATTAAGACAGAGATGATTTTGTTAAGTCTTTTAGAAAACATTAACTCCTCCTTGTTTTAATAATATATTTAAAATACTTTATAAATTTATACATAAAAGTATACCATGAAAACGTTTTCTTGTCAAACAAAAATTTCGTTTTATTGGTTATTATTACGTGGCTAGTAATGATAAGATATTGTCTTTTAGCTGCTCTTTTTTGACTTCTATAATCTCGCCTGTATCTCTTATCTTTATTTCGACTATGCCTTTTTTAAGGCCCTTATCGCCTATCACTATTGAAAAAGGTATGCCTATTAGTTCAGCGTCGTTAAATTTAATGCCTGCGCTTTCATCTCTATCGTCCAGTAATGTTTCTATGCCTATTTGATTTAATTCGTTATATATATTTTCTGCGGTTTTTTTAATGTCTTCCTGCTTGTAATTTATAGGGATAATCAAAACCTGGAAAGGCGCTATTGATACAGGCCAGATTATGCCTTTTTTGTCATTATGAAGTTCTACTACAGTAGCCATAATCCTATTAACACCTATACCATAACAACCCATTACTACCGGCTTAAGCTTACCATCTTCGTCCAGGAACTCTGCTTTCATTGCCTTTGAATATTTAAAGCCTAATTTAAACACATGTCCCATCTCTATTGCATGTTCTATCTTTATATTTTTGTTACACTTAGGGCACAAATCCTTTTCCGTAATCATTCTTAAATCAGCCCATTCGTTAACCTTAAAATCCCTGTCTATATTTGTATTAATATAATGTTTATCTTTCTTATTCGCTCCTGTAACAAAATTAACCATGCCTTCTATAGAATTATCAGCTATAACTCTTATTTCTTTTAAACCAGCTGGCCCCGAAAACCCCATTGGGCCGCCGGTCGCCTTTTTAATAATATCTTCGCTAGCCATCTCAAGTTTGGCGCATTTTAAGAATTTCTTTATCTTTGTCTCGTTTGCATCATGATCGCCCCGTATTAGAACCGCAACTGGTTTTTCGTCTGCCACATAAATAAGCGTCTTTACCATGTCTAGAGGCTTAACTTTTAACAAATGCCCGACTTTTTCTATGGTCGACACTCCCGGTGTATCTACTTCTTCTAGGGGACGTGCTACTGGGGGACACTCTACTATTTTTGTAGAGTGTCCCCCAGTAGCACGTCCCCAATCTTGTTTGCACTCCGCTACAGCCAAACTCGCCGCATACCCACAACATGGACAATGCGCCAGAAGATCTTCCCCGCTTTCAGATAACACCATAAACTCATGCGAAACATCCCCTCCCATAACTCCTGAATCAGCTTCTACTGCAATTGCTTTAAGCCCGCATCTTTTAAAAATTACCTCATATGCCTCATACATTTTTTGATAGCTTTTATCAAGGCCTTCCCAGTCCCTGTCAAAACTATAAGCGTCTTTCATTATAAACTCACGGCTGCGTATCACGCCAAATCTCGGCCGCATTTCATCCCTGAATTTAGTCTGGATTTGATAAAAGGTAATTGGCATTTGTTTATATGAATTCACGTGATTTCTAACAAGGTCTGTTATGACTTCTTCATGGGTAGGCCCGAAAACTATTGTCCTATCATGCCTGTCTTTATAAGTAATAAGATCTTCGCCAAGATCTTTAAACCTGCCTGACTCATGCCATAATTCAACTGGCTGCATGGAAGGCATAAAAAGTTCAATAGCCTCAGCTTTATCCATTTCTTCGCGTATGATATTCTGAACCTTTTTTAAAATCCTGAGGCCTAAAGGAAGGTATGTATAAGCTCCTGATGCTAGTTTTCTAATAAGGCCCGCTCGTATCATAAGCCGATGACTGACTGCTTCAGCCTCGCTCGGAACTTCTTTCAGCGTTGGTATAAAATATTTACTCCATCTCATGCGCTTTTACCCCAAACAACTTTACACTTCCGACAATGTCACAAGTGTAAAGTTGTTATATTTTTTAACAGCTCTTTGACTATATCTTTTTCTTTTACCCTTTTTATAAGTTTTCCTTTTTTAAATATCACACCTGTTCCTTTGCCGCAGGCAATACCTATATCTGCTTCTTTTGCTTCCCCTGGGCCATTAACCTCACATCCCATGACAGCTATCTTAAAGCTCAAGGCTCTAGGGAATAGGTTGTATTTTTCCCTTGAGCCTTGAGCTTTTAGCCTTGAGCTAATTTGTTCTGCTATGCTCTGCAAATCCACTTGACATCTGCCGCATGTCGGGCATGAAATAATTTCAGGTCCAAAATTCCTCAACTCTAACGCCTGAAGAATATTCTTCGCTGCTATCACCTCTTCAACAGGATCTCCTGTCAATGAAACCCTGATAGTATCTCCTATGCCATCCAAAAGCAAAGCGCCTATTCCTATAGATGACTTTACAATACCTGTTGAAACAGGCCCTGCTGCAGTTACGCCCAGATGAAGCGGATATTTTGATTTCTTTGAAAAGAGCTTATAGGCTTCTATAGTGCTGAGGACGCTAGATGCCTTTAATGAAACTATTATATCGTAAAAATCCATTCTCTCCAATATCTTTATGTAATCTATTGCGGATTTTACCATGCTTTCTGCTGCGGATTTTCCCTTATCCCTAATTGACCCGGAATTCGCCCCCACCCTTATAGGGATCTTTCTTTTCTTGGCTAATTTTACTACTTCTTTTATTTCATCCTCTTTATAAATATTGCCTGGATTAAGCCTTATTTTATCAGCGCCGTTTTCGATAGCGCGTAAAGCCAATCTGTAATCAAAATGTATATCTGCCACTAATGGTAAATTTATTTTTCTTTTAATGGCCTTTATGGCTCTTGCTGCCTCTAAATCCTTTATGGCGACTCTTATAATTTCGCATCCTGATTTTTCCAGTTCTTTTATCTGCCTAATAGTGCCTGGAATATCCCTTGTATCAGTCTTTGTCATTGACTGGATACTAACAGGCGCTCCTCCGCCAATCTTAATGTTCCCAACCTTAATCTGCCTTTTCATTATTTTTTCCATAAATGCGCTACCTTTTCAAAAATCCCAAACCGCATAAAGTCATTATAAAATACAAACACCATTAAAACTATAAGTAACCCCATGCCTACCTGAGTTACATTCTCCTGTATTTTAAAAGAAACAGGTTTTTTCCTGATCTTTTCTATTATAAGAAATAAAATATGGCCGCCGTCCAGGACAGGCACAGGTAAAAGATTAAAGATAGCCAGAGATGCGCTCAATACGCCCATAAGCTGCAATAGATAAACTAGCCCAAGTTTGGCTGCTTGGCCTGTTATATAAAATATACCTATAGGCCCTGTCATAGATTCTTTCACAGGTATTGCGCCTGTAATACTCGCCCACAAAGCCCTGCAGGTTATATAAGTCAACGTCCATAATCTTTCAGCCCCCATATAAATAGACTTCAAAAATCCGTATTTCACATACACAACTTCGTCAGACGGCGCAATGCCTATTATAGAGATCTTTTTGCTTGAACCGAAAATAGTTTTCATATCCTGGGATTTGGGCATAACAAGAAGGTTTATGCGCTCAGTATCCCTTCCTACGAGAATTTTCATTTCTACGCTCCTGCTAGCATGAATAATTTTTGTAACATCTTCCCAAAAAACCACATCCTTGCCATTTATATTTAAGATCTTGTCGCCTGTTTTCAAACCAGCAGATTCTGCAGGATAACCAGGCATAACCTTACCTATAGTGGTAGTTAATGTTGGGCTTCCTGCCATAAATACGAATGAAAAAATCAGAAATGCCAGTATATAATTTAATAATGGGCCTGCGAATATTATCTTTATCCTCTCGCCCACAGGCCTTGAAAAGTATTCCCACTTCTCTAGTTTTACTCCTTCTGCGCCTGTCTCCCCGGCTAATTTTACATAACCGCCCAAAGGTATAATAGAGATTGAATATCTGGTTTCGGCCTTTGTGATGCCTGCTATCTCAGGTCCGAATCCTATAGAAAATTTTTCAACGCGCACTCCCATCCTTTTAGCAACTATGAAATGTCCGAACTCATGCACAATAACTAAAATACTAAGAACAACTATAAAAGAAACTAGCGACAGCATCTAATTATCTCCTTGGTTTTTACCCTCGCCCATTTATCAGCTTCCAATATATCATCTAACCCGGGGTTTTTTACGCTTTTATGTAACCCCATGACCTTTTCTATCGCTTTTGGTATATCTGTAAACCTTATTCCCCCTTCAATAAATTCCCTCACGCAAACTTCATTTGAAGCATTTAGAACTGAAGGAAATGTCCCTTGTTTTTTTCCAGCTTCGCATGCTAAGGACATGCATGGAAATCTGTTAAAATCAGGATTATAAAAACTTAAGTTTTTTATTTTAGAAAATTCTGGGCTTTTAATTCCAGAATCTATTCTATCAGGATAGGTAAGAGCATATTGGATAGGGATCCTCATGTCACATGCGCCCATCTGGGCAAGTATTGCGCCGTCTCTAAATTCCACCATTGAATGAACCACTGCTTCTGGATGTATCAGAATCTCTATGTTATTAATCTCCATGTTAAAAAGCCAATGCGCCTCAATTACCTCCAATCCCTTATTCATCATTGTAGCGGAATCCACTGATATCTTTTTACCCATCTTCCATCTAGGATGATTAATCGCCTGCTTCACTGTAATATCCTTAAAACTGGATATCTCAACCTTTAATAAAGGCCCGCCTGAACCTGTGAGAAAAATCTTTCTTAAACATTTTCTATTACTGCCTTCAATGCACTGAAATATTGCGCTGTGTTCGCTGTCCACTGGAATTATTGTAACCTTATTTTTTGCTGCTTTATTCATTATAATACTGCCTGCCATAACAAGGGCTTCTTTATTTGCAAGCGCCATCTTTTTAACTCTATCTAACACTGTAAGGATAGGTAAAAGCGCGGATGAGCCTGCAATGCCTACAAGGACAGTATCTATCTTTACATCCTCCAGCATCCTCAATAACCCCTCTTCGCCCTCATATACCATTATCTTCCCAAATTTTCCCTTATTGCCGCTCCCTCCTGAAACGCAAACAGCTTCTGGTTTGAATACTTTCGCCTGTTTCCGCAATAATTCAACATTGGTATTCGTAGATAGCGCGCATATTTTAAATCTGTCAGGAAATTTTGAGATTACATCCAGCCCGTTTGTGCCTATTGAACCTGTTGATCCCAAAACCGCAATTTTTTCCATGCGCCTCTCGCTTCCAATATTACATCATAATCATCAAACAAATATAAAAAACAGGCGCGGTAAAAAGTATGCTGTCAATCATATCCAGCATGCCGCCTAATCCTGGAAGAAAAACGCTTGAATCCTTTACCTCATAGTCCCTCTTAATAAGGCTTTCTGCCAAATCTCCAAGCTGCGCAAAAACTCCTATCAAAGCTCCGCTCACAAGTATAAAACCAAAACTCATCCAGGAGATAAAGTATCTGCTTAGAATAGCGCAGGCTATGCTGAATATAAACCCGCCTATAGCCCCTTCCACTGATTTGTTAGGGCTTATCCTGGGAATAAGTTTGTGCCTTCCAAAATTAGATCCGATAAGATACGCGCCTATATCTCCGGCCTTTGTAACCAGAAGAAGATACGCCACTAGTTTATGGCCATCTTCAAGAAATCTTATCTTTACAAGAAATGTAAAAAACCAGCCTATATAAAAAATAGCGAATAAAGTTACTGCGATCAGATTCACTGCATTCCGGCTGTCTTTTCTTGTAAAATGTATTATAAAAAGCGCCATCAATATGAGTATAAAAAACACCATTTCCCATATGCCGCCGGTAGGCCTGTAAAGATAAGTGATATATGGCAGCAATATGCCTGAGAAAATCCCTACATACGCAAAACTTAAAGGAAATATCAATTTTCCGCCGCTCAGCCTGAAAAATTCATAAAGCCCCAAGCCTATAAATAAAGACGCGACCGCTCCAAATATCCATATAGGCAATGCAAATATACTGAGAATGGCTAACAATATTAAGGATACAGATGTAATTGCGCGTTTTAGCATATCCCTATCTTCCTCCAAATCTCCTATCCCTTTTATTATATTCTTCTATAGCTTTATTTAATTCTTTCTCGTCAAAATCAGGCCAGAATTTTTCAGTTGCATAAAATTCAGCGTAAGAGATCTGCCATAATAGAAAATTAGATACCCGCATCTCTCCGCTTGTGCGTATCAGAAGATCCGGATCAGGCTGCCCTGCTGTATAAAGCTTGCTCGAAAATATTCTTTCATCTATATCAGACGGATTAATTTTTGCGCTCCTTACATCTTCCGCTAAAATCCTTACAGCGTTTAATATCTCCTGCCTTCCGCCATAACTCAGGGCTATATTTAACGTTAGGCTATCGTAATCCTTAGTATCTTTCTCAGCGCTCTCCATCTTAGCCAAGAGGTCTTTTTGTATCCTCTCTCTTTCTCCTATTATATGAAGCCTGATTCTATTATCATGGAATATCTTAAATTCCCTATCTATAAAATTTTCTAACAATTGAAACAATGCCTTCACTTCATGTTCAGGCCTGGACCAATTCTCAGTTGAAAATGCATAAAGCGTAAGATGCTTGACTCCTATTTTAAGACATGCCTTCACAGTTCTTCTTACAGCTTCCACGCCTTGAGCGTGGCCCATAACCTTTGGAAGCCCCCTGGCCTCAGCCCATCTTCCATTTCCATCCATTATTATCGCAATATGTTTAGGGATATCCATATCAAAGAAATCGCCCGCCACAGAACTCTGGCGGGCGGTTGGGGTAGTTACTCAAATTCCATAAAAATTTTATTACTTTGCAAGAACAGTCTAATTAGCTGCTGGCTGCGGCGCATTAACAGGAACTTCTGCTTTCAGTTTTGATTCAAGGTTCGCATACGCTGTTTTTAACTTATCTGACTCCGCATTAGCTGTATCTAGCGAACTTCGCAAACTGTTCAGAGAACTCTGTAAACTAGTGACGAGGCTTGCCTGGTCACTGGCCTTAGCAGTTGTGGTAGTTAATTGGACATCTAAATCATTTACCTTGGTCTTAAACCCTGCTATCTGATCATTAAGCTGCATAGTTTTTATTTTCTCAGCGCCTAACTGGCTGCTTAAGCTTGCTGCGTAACCTATAAGAACCAAAGACACAATAACTGAAATTGTAATAACAATTACAAAATTGGTTTTTACCTTATCCATTTATTTTACTCCTTTCTATTTTTTATATTTCTTCAGCTGTCTTTCTATCTGCTGCTTTCTCTGTGTAATCTTATCCATGTCTGCCTGGATCTTCTCCATGTTCTTCGGAAGGATAACTATCTCTACCCTTCTATTCTGCTTTTTGCCTTCAACTGTATCATTGGAAGCCACAGGCCTATATTCTCCGTAACCTATCGCAGCTACCCTCTTGGGATTTATGCCTCTTGTATCCACGAGATAATGCAAGACGCTTGTAGCCCTTGAAGTAGAAAGCTCCCAGTTAGATTTCCATTTGGAATGTTTTATAGGCTCATTGTCAGTATGGCCCTCTATGCCTATATTTCTGTCTTCCACATTATTTTTTAAAACGACCGCTATTTTATCAAGAGATGAATTTGCTTCCTGTTTTATATCTGACTTGCCTGAATCAAATAGAACTTCTGTCAGGAATATGATCGCGAGGCCTTTCTCGGCCATCTCAAGCCGCACGCTCTTATCGTCTATTTCCTGCTTTAATCTCTCTTCAAGAAGCTTTTTTGCCTTTTCCAGTTCAGATAATTCTTCCTCTTTTTGATCCTGCAATTCGTTTAGCCTTGCATTTAGGTCATCTATCTCATTCCCAAGCGAGGCCAACTTATCCACGTCGCTCTTATGTCTCATCTGAAAAGTAACTGAGCATCCGGACATGGCAAGAGAAACAAATACTAAAAGTAAAACAGCAAAAAATCGTTTATTTATAATCATAATATCCCCCTTTTACGTTTTTGTTAATCATAATACAGCTAATATATAAAGTCAAGATTTTTTGAAGCGCCTATTTAAATAACGTATTCTTTATAATAAACGACGCAAACACAATCGAGACCATCGACATCAGTTTTATCAGAATATTAAGAGATGGCCCTGATGTATCTTTGAACGGGTCTCCTACGGTATCTCCTACAACGCACGCTTTATGGCTAGGAGAACCTTTTCCTCCATAATGGCCTTCTTCGATATATTTTTTTGCATTATCCCACGCCCCGCCTGAATTCGCCATCATAACTGCAAGCACAAACCCTGCAACAGTCGCGCCCATGAGAAGCCCGCCGACTGCATTTATTCCTACTAAAAGCCCTACTGCAATAGGGGCTGTTATAGCTAAAAGCGAAGGTATTACCATTTCTTGTTGCGCGGCAACTGTTGCGATATTTACGCAGGCCGCATAATCAGGCTTTGCCTTTCCTTCCATAAGCCCTGCTATTTCTTTAAACTGACGCCTGACTTCTATAACAATCTTAGTAGCTGCTCTTCCAACCGCGCGCATTGTCATCGAACAAAATAAAAATGGAAGCATACCTCCAATAAATAAACCTATCAATACGCTTGGATTCATTAGGTTTAAGTCCATGGTTTTACCGAAAAGCCAAACCTGATCTCTATATGCTGCTATTAGAGCCAGAGCTGTCAGCGCAGCAGAACCGATCGCAAAACCTTTTCCAGTAGCAGCTGTTGTATTTCCTAATGCGTCTAATGCGTCTGTTCTTTTTCTTACTTCAGGTGCGAGATGAGACATTTCTGCGTTTCCGCCTGCATTATCTGCAACAGGGCCATAAGCATCGGTTGCGAGAGTTATTCCTAATGTAGAAAGCATGCCTACTGCGGCAATTCCTATACCGTAAAGCCCTGCGTTAAAATTAGCAGCCCCTCCTGCAAAGAAAAAACTGGCCAATATAGCTGCGCACACCACTAATACCGGTATAGCTGTTGACATCATGCCAACTGCAATGCCGCTTATAATAACAGTCGCAGGCCCGGTAATACTGGCATCTGCTATTGTCCTAGTGGGCTTAAATGTGCTTGATGTGTAATATTCTGTTGCAAGGCCTATTAATACCCCTGCCACAAGGCCTGATATCACTGACCAGTAAATGCCTATATGTTGGACTCCTAATATATGTTTTACCAGAAAATAAGATGTTATAGCTACAATAAGAGAACTGACAAACACGCCCTTTCTTAAAGCTGCCAGTAGAACTGATTGGCTTGCTTCTTCTTTGCTTCTTACAAAAAATGTTCCTATAATAGACGCTATAACTCCTGCTGCTGCCATAACCATTGGAACAGTAACTCCTGCCAAACCCAATCCTGCAGCTACTCCCAAAGCAGAAGTCGCAACAATAGAGCCTACGTATGATTCATAAAGATCCGCTCCCATGCCTGCTACATCGCCCACATTATCTCCTACATTATCCGCAATAACAGCAGGGTTTCTGGGGTCATCTTCAGGAATTCCAGCTTCTACCTTTCCTACAAGGTCAGCTCCTACATCTGCTGCTTTTGTAAAAATACCTCCGCCCACGCGCGCAAAAAGCGCTTGAGAACTCGCGCCCATGCCAAAACAAAGCATTGTAGAGGTAATTGCTCCTATTTTATCCGCTCCAATAGGCAGAGGGTAAGCTGAATAATACCAATCTAAAAAATAATACCATATACTAAGGTCCAGAAGCCCCAGGCCCACAACTGTAAGCCCCATAACAGCACCGCTTGAGAATGCAACCCTTAAGCCGGCATTTAAACTCTTCATTGCTGCCGCCGCGGTCCTGTTTGAAGATTGCGTTGCTATTGACATTCCTATAAAACCTGAAAGCCCTGAAAAAAATCCGCCTGTTAAAAAAGCAAAAGGCACGAATATAGGTAGATATTTAAACAAAGATAATGCCAGAAGAATAAAAAATACGACTATAAAAAATAAAGCTACCCCTATATACTGCCTCTTTAGATATGCCTTGGCACCTATTCGGACAGCGCTGGCAATCTCTTTCATTTTGTCGCTTCCTTCATCCATCTTAAGTATTGATACTGCTAAATAAAAAGCAAAACCCAGCGCTAATATGGAACCTACTGGTGCTAAGAATAACATCTTTACTCCTTTCTAGATATTGAATGCCTGCTCTCTTTTTGAACCAACTGAGACCATTCCTATTTTTACATTTAAAAGCTTTGACAGCCTGGTTAAATACTTTTTTGCATTTCCAGGTAAATCCTTATACTTTGTCACTAATGTGGTGTCTTTCATCCATCCGCTGCAAGTTTCATATACTGGCGCGCAATTTTCAAGTATTCCTATGTCTGCAGGGAAATTTTTATAGAGCTTCCCTTTATATTTATAACCTGTGCAAATCTTTATTTCATCCATCTCGTCAAGCACATCCAGTTTTGTAACCACTATTTCATTAAGGCCGTTTACTGCCACAGCATGCCTTACTATAACTGCATCAAACCATCCGCATCTCCTGGGCCTTCCTGTAGTAGCGCCAAATTCTTTACCCTTAGTCCTGATCTTTTCCATGAGGAGTTTTTCAAATTCTGTTGGAAAAGGGCCTTCTCCAACCCTTGTGGTATATGCCTTTACAACTCCTATAACTTTATCTATCTTTGTAGGCCCAACGCCCGCGCCAGTACATGCTCCTCCTGCAGTTGCGTTGGAAGAAGTAACATAAGGATATGTTCCATGGTCTATATCTAAAAGAGTGCCTTGAGCGCCTTCAAATAAAATATCTTTTTTCTTCGTTATTGCTTTATTCAAAACCTGAGAAACATTTGCCAAATATTTTTCAATCTTTTTCCCGTATTTCAGATATTCATTATAAATCTGTTCGGCATTAAATTCCTCAGAGCCTTCCAAGTTCGCATAGATTTTCTTTTTCAGGCTTTCAGGATTTACAAGGTCTATCATCCTTATGCCACAGCGCGCCATCTTGTCTATATAACACGGCCCTATACCTCTTCCAGTAGTGCCTATATGAGCGCCGCGCCTTTTGTCCATGACCTTATGATATGGAAATATCACATGAGCGCATTCACTTATAACAAGATTACCGTCGATCTTTATGCCTTTTTTCTCTAAGATATCTATCTCGCTTAAAAGCGCGTCAGGGTCAATTACAACGCCGTTTCCTATTATGCAAAGCTTGTTTTTTCGTAAGATTCCTGAAGGTATAAGATGCAGGATAAATTCCTTATCGCCGATTACCACTGTATGTCCCGCGTTATTCCCGCCCTGGTATCTTACAATGATATCGGCGTCCCGGCTCAGGATATCGATTATTTTACCTTTGCCTTCATCTCCCCATTGAGCGCCCACTACAACCTTACAAGACATAAAAACTCCTTCTCATCGTACCGGTTTCATGCAATCCTACGATATTACGGTGTCATTGTAAATATCTTTCTTGCTATCTCTGGATATTTTGCTATAAATCTCAGCTCGTCGTGCGTGAGCGGCTGTTGGGTATGCACATTGGCATATCTGACGAGTTCAAGTATATTAGCAGCCTCTAAGTCATTTTTAAATTTTATCTCCAGCTTATCGTATACATTTCTAAATCCTTTTATGCCGGAGTATTCGCCTGCAATAATCTGCCTTCCTGTCTCTATCAGTTCAGGCTCTCCTCTTCCCAGTTCTTCGAAATCATAGAGTTCGTAATTGCGCCTGTCCTTCAAAGCCCCGTCTGCGTGAATACCTGATTCATGGGCAAATGCGTTCGTCCCAATACCAGGATGGTTTATAGGTATGGGCACCTTAAATGCGTAGGAGGCGTATTTTCCAATCTTCCACGCGTGGTTCAGCTTAATTCTCTCATCTAGATGATATTTACCAGCGAACCCGCTTGAATATTTAATCGCAAGTATCACAGAAACAAGGTCCGCGTTCCCTGCCCGCTCTCCCATGCCGTTTACAGTGGTATTTATATATGCGTCGCAGCCAGCGTCTATAGCTGCCTTTGCGCCTGCGACAGAACACGCGATGACCATTCCTAAATCATTATGGCAGTGAAGCTCTATGGGCAATCTCACTTCACTGGCTAATATCTTTATCCTTTTATAAATCGTAAAAGGATCGTCGTAGCCAAGCGTATCGCAATACCTGAACCGGTCTGCGCCATGGTCTTTTGCCGCCTTTGCAAATTTTATAAGATACGGCATATCGGTCCTTGAGGCATCCTCTGCGTTTACGCCTACGATCTTTAATTTCTTTTTTCTCGCAAAATCCACTGCGTCCGTCATCATAAGCAATATATCGTCCCGCGTTTTATTGCCCAGAAATTTTCCCTTGGTCATCTGTTCTGATGTGGATATGGAAAGGTTCAGGTTTTCAACATCTGTCATTTCGCATGCCTTTTTCACATCATCTTTTATCGCCCTTACCCATCCGCTCAAGACAAGCGGCTTTAAGGCGCCCATTCTGGCAAGTTCTATATTAGCATTCAGATAATTTGTCTCGTGACGCGTTACTGGAAAGCCAAACTCACTGCCATAAACTCCCATCTCATTCAGAAAGATATTGATCATGGTCTTCTGAAGCTTGGCAAGCCCCAGTTTAGCAGTCTGTACCCCATCCCTGTTGGTTACATCAATAATATAAATCTTATTATTTTTCATAAAATCTCCTGATTACAATTTTATCAATGTCGCATCCAGTATATTCTTTTCCTTCCTTATTTCATTCAACACCTTTTCTGAAACAAGGCTATCTACATTAAGAACTGACAATGTCTTGCCGCCTGGCTTTTCCCTGCCAAATGTCATTGTAGCTATATTTATATTATTCTTCCCTAAAATAGTGCCCATTATACCTATAATACCAGGCACATCTATATTATGAGCTACTATCATATATCCTTCAGGAATCGCGTCCACATGAAATTCATCTATCTTTACGATTCTGGCGTCTTTTTTGGTAAACAATGTGCCTGAAACAGACCTGACTCCCGTATCTGTCTTTATCTCTACGCTTATGAGGCTTGAATATTCCTCTAGCATTGTCCCCTTCATCTCTTCTATCTTTATACCGCGCTCTTTTGCTACAATAAGAGAATTTACATAATTAACTGTTTCCTGCAATACCGGCGATAACACTCCTTTAACAATAGCGACCGTAATCGGAGATAGATTGTATTTAACCACATCACCGGAATATTTTATCTGAATCTCTTGAGTCCTGCCCTTAGTTAACTGGGACGCAAGAGCGCCTATTTTTTCTCCTAGATTTATATAAGGCTGCAGTATTTTATATAACTCAAAATCAACGCAAGGCACATTGACTGCGTTTCTTATCCCGCACCCTAGGAGCGCATCCCTTGCGCTATCTGCGATTTCAACAGCTACGTTTACCTGCGCCTCTTCAGTTGAAGCCCCAAGATGAGGGGTGAGCACAACCTTATCGCATTTAAACAAAGGGTTGTCTTTCGCAGGCGGCTCTTTTTCATAAACGTCAAAAGCAGCGCCTGCTATCTTGCCGCTATTTATACCTTCAAGAATTGCCTTTTCATCAATTATGCCGCCTCTTGCGCAATTTATAATCCTCACGCCCTGCTTCATACAATCTATCGCATTTTTATCAATAATATGCTTTGTCTCTTCTGTAAGAGGAGAGTGGACCGTAATATAATCAGCTCTTTTAAATATTTCTTTTAATTCACCTGATTCTATCCCGAGTTCATTTGCCTTATCCATGGATAAAAACGGGTCATAGACTATAACCTTCATTCCGAAACTAATAGCGCGTTTTGCAACCTCAGTTCCGATTCTGCCAAGGCCTATTATGCCAAGAGTCTTCCCATATACCTCTGTGCCCATAAATTTTTTTCTTTCCCACTCCCCTCTTTTAATAGATGCGTCTGCCTGAGGTATGTTTCTGGAAAGAGAAAGCATAAGAGATACGGCGTGTTCTGCTGTGGACATTGTATTCCCGCCGGGAGTATTCATAACTATAATGCCCCTCTTAGAAGCAGCCGATAGATCAACATTGTCAAGGCCGACTCCAGCCCTGCCTATCACCTTTAGATTAACCGCAGCTTCTATGAGGTCTTTTGTAACCTTTGTCTCGCTTCTCACTAAAAGCGCGTCATAGTCTTTTATTATCTTCTTCAGTTCTTCAGGAGACAATTTATGCTTCACATCCACCTGAAATTCCTTTACCTTTTTAAGTATATCCACGCCTTCCTGCGCCAAAGGATCGCTCACAAGTATCTTAAACATGACTCTTTCTCCTTCCAAACAACTTGACATTTCAACAATGTTGAAATGTCAAGTTGTTGCGATTATTTAAGCGTTTCTTCAAGCGCTCTTACGCCTGAACCTAGCTGGAATTTATATCCCATCTCTGAAAGCGCGGTCTCAAGAGTAGCCAAACATACGATAAGATCTGATGGGGTTATATAGCCCATTGTGGCTATCCTGAAGATCTTGCCTTTCATCTCGTCCTGGCCTCCTGCTATGCCAACGCCATATTTATCTCTCATTGTCTTAACAAGTTTTTCTCCGTCTATACCCTGAGGGACTTTTACAGCAGTTACTCCGTCTGAATAAGCGTCTGGGCTAAATAATTCCAATCCCATCGCCTTAACAGCGCTGCGCACTGAAAAAGCCATCTTTTTATGCCTATCGAATATAACATCCAGGCCTTCTTCTTTTATTATTTTTAATGCCTCTCTGAGCGCAATCACGAGATTCACAGCAGGCGTAAAAGGCGTATCTTGTTTGCCAAGCGCCTTCTTATATGCCTTGAAATCAAAATAATATTTTGGCAGGGTTGATTTTTCAATCAATGCCCATGCCTTATGGCTCACGCTTACAAATGCAAGTCCAGGAGGGATCATCAGGCCTTTTTGAGACCCTGATACACAGACATCTACTCCCCATTCATCTGTCTTAATAGGAGTGGCTGCCAGGCCGCTTATCGCATCCACTACAAGCGCAGCTTCATAATTTTTCAAAACTTTTCCGACTGCCTCTATATCTGTGGCAACTCCGGTAGATGTCTCGCACAATGTCGTATACACTGCCTTTATCAATTTATCTTTTTTCAAGACATCATCTATCTTTTTAGGATCTACTGCCTTTCCCCACTCCACATCTATTGCGGCAAATTCAATGCCATACGCCTTGCAGATCTCTCCAAATCTCTCTCCGAATTTTCCGCCGCGCACTACAAGGGCTTTGTCCCCGGGAGAAAGAAGATTAGAAATAGCTCCTTCCATTGCGCCTGTTCCGGAGGCTGCGAATATAAGAACTTCATTCTTAGTTTGATACACATACTTTAAATCTTCTTCCACCTCTTGAATAATTTTCTGGAACTCAGGAGTCCTGTGATGAATAATCGGCCTTGCCATTGTCTCTAGGACTCTCGGTGGTATTGGTGTAGGCCCTGGCGTCAATAGATAATTTTTGATCATACTTCCCCTCTCTAACTTTTAAACTATTTTTTGTTTCCTGTAAATATCTCGTCTATAATCCCATATTCCAAAGCTTCCTGGCTGGACATAAAATAATCTCTGTCAGTATCTTTCTCTATTTTATCAAGCGGCTTTCCTGTATGTTTTGCCAGTATCTCATTAATCTTATCTCTCATCTTTAATATCTCTTTTGCCTGTATATTAATATCTGATGCCTGGCCCTGCACCCCTCCCCATGGCTGGTGTATCATGACCCTTGCATTCGGAAGCGCATATCTTTTCCCTTTTGCGCCCGCTGCTAGCAGGACCGCTCCCATGCTGGCTGCCTGTCCTACGCAGTAAGTGCACACAGCAGGTTTTATAAACTGCATTGTGTCATATATAGCCATACCTGCTGTAACCACGCCCCCAGGGCTATTGATATAAATATTTATATCTCTTTCGCGGTCTTCCATCTGAAGAAAAAGCATCTGAGCTATGACTACATTCGCGACTATATCATCTATTGTCGAACCAATAAAAATAATCCTGTCTTTCAGAAGCCTTGAATAAATATCATATGCCCTTTCGCCTCTGTCTGATTGTTCGATTACCATGGGTATTAACATGCCAAACCCCCTTTGTTATTCTATCTTCGCTTCCTTCAGCAAAAACTCCATCACCTTTTTATTTCTCATATTTACAGCCAGTTCATCCATGCCATGGCCTTTTTCCAGATAACTCCTGATTTCATCTTTTGTCTTTTTATGCTGAGCTGCTAACCCTTCAATATATTCCTCTATCTCTTCTTCCTTTAAATAGATCTTTTCATCCTGCGCAATTTTATCCAGCATAAAAAACGCTTTTACCTGGCGGACTGCCTGTTTAGAAGCTTTTTCTTCCAATTCTTTTTTATCCTTTTCTTCCAGGGTGAATTTTTTATCCGGGTTTTCTTTTTTCTGGAGCGCTTCCATATACTTAATACGCATATCCGCATCTTTTATTAATCTTTCTTTCTCTGAATTCACAAGCGTCTCAGGCACTTCAAAATCCATGCCATCTAGAAGTTTGTCTATAATCTGAATTTCCAGGTCAGCTTCGCTTTCCTGCTCCAATCTTGCCTTCAGATTCTCTTTTATCGCCTCTTTCATTTTCTCCAGATTCTCTAAACCCAGATCTTTAGCAAATTCATCGTCAAGCATAGGAAGCACTTTTTCCTTTTCCGAACTGCCTTCCTTAGGCACATTTTGGGAATGCATTTCCCTCAGGTATTCCAGGTTCTTTGTCAGATCCTCTTCACTGACTTCTACGTTTTTCTTTTTTAATTTAAGGCCCTTATAGTTTTTCAAATTAATCTCAGGCCTTGTTTCAATGCTTGCCTTATATGAAAAACCTTCTTTCATATCAAGCTTCACATCAGTCACATCAGGATACCCTATAGGATCCAGCTTATGCTCTCCTAAAATCTTTTCGTAGGTTTCGGGTATGAGCTTTTTTAAAACCTCTTCCCTGGCAGTTTTGGAATAATGGAGCTCTAAAAGATCTCGTGGCGCCTTACCCTGCCTGAACCCAGGCACGCTCGCATGTTTTCCTATATCGCTATAGACCTCATCAAAAGCCTCTTTCACCTCTTCCGCAGGGAGGTTCACCTCAAAACAATGCTTGCAATTTTTTAACTTTTTAACATTGGATTTCATTTTATAAATTGCTCCTGCGATTATAACCTGAATTTCTCTCCAAGATATATCTCTCGCGCCTTTGGATCATTGACCAGCACTTCTTTTGTGCCTTCAATAAGTATCTTTCCTTCTGCCATTATATACGAATGATTTGTTATTTCAAGCGTTTCTCTTACATTATGGTCTGTCAGGAGTATCCCAAGGCCTTTATTTTTTAATTCGCCTATAATATCCTGCGCGTCAGCCACTGCAATAGGGTCTATGCCGCTAAAAGGTTCATCCAGAAGAATAAAAAGCGGATTTGTAACAAGCGCCCTTGTTATCTCCAGCCTCCTTCTCTCTCCCCCTGAAAGCATATACGCTTTTTTCTTTGCGAGATGGCTTATCTTTAATTCTTCCAGAAGCTCCTTCAACCTGTTCCTGCGCACCTCGCGGGGAAGATGCAGGGTTTCTAACACAGCCATTATATTCTCTTCAACACTAAGTTTTCTGAATATCGAAGGCTCCTGCGAAAGATACCCTATGCCATTCCTAGCCCTCCGGTACATCGCAAGTTTTGTGATATCATTTCCGTCAAAAATTATGTTTCCTTTATCAGGCCTGAGTATCCCCACTACCATGTAAAATGTGGTTGTCTTTCCTGCGCCGTTTGGGCCCAGAAGGCCTACAACCTCTCCGCGCTTTACCTTCATCGAGACGCCGTCCACGATCTTTTTCCCATCGTAGGACTTCCCTAGATTATTTATTTCTAAAAGATGCCCGTTATTGTTTAGTTCCGTCATTTTGGATTACCAATTTTGGCCTGTTAGGCAATATTACCCTGCCCTGGTCCACCAGATAGATCGCCTTCTCGCTGTAAGTCACGCTCCCGCCGTTTATAATCTTCACGTTTCCTCTTGCAACCACGCACTTGACGCGTTTTGTCTCAGGGCTGAAATATACATCTATCCTGTCAGATAATATACTGCCTTTAGAGTCCTCTATCTTAACATTTCCGTGAAAGAAAGCACGGTTCTGTTTATAATTTAACTCCAAAGGCCCGTCACACGTTATAACAGTCTGGCCTTTCTCTCCTAGAGAGCCTAATATTCCGGGTTCATCAGATACGAGCTTTGCGTTTATATTATGTTTTAATTCAGCTGTATTGCCCTCTATGTCGCACACAGCGCCCGTGCCTGTAATATCCATATTAGGCTTTTTTATGTTTACGCTTGCCTCGGTAGAAATATTTTTTGTCTCTTGGTCCCACACCAAATGATCTGTGGTCAATTTTGTGCCATTAGTAGAAACTGCGACTACATTATCCCTGAGGTAAACCATATTTTCGCCTTTATCGAAACTTCCTTCTCTGGCTTTTAATTTAAGCATAGTGCCTTGGCCGAAAGATAATGCGGACAGATATTCTATATTAACTTTATTATCCAGCACCTCTGCTGATTTTCCGTTCATTTTCCACTTCTGGCCCCCGCCCTTTTGATACTGTACGAAAGAAAAATCCTTAACTTCCTGCAGAGCTGCTTCTTTTTTCTCTTCAGCAAAACACGGCGAGGCAAAAATCAGTATCAACAAAACAGTTATTCCAAAGTTTTTTCGCAACATAATTTTGTCTTCCATCTATCATGAAACCAGACCCAGTGTTCCGGAAACTTTCTAATGTGATCCTCTATAACCTTTGTATATCTACTGGTGTTTTCAAAAATATCTCTTCTCTTATTGTCTGTCTTAACCAGCTCCATCGGCTTTTCAATAATAACCTCGTGCCCGAATGCCTTACGCACTATAAAACATGGGACAATAGAAGCCCCTGTTAAAAGATTTAAAACCGCGGGGCCGCTCGGCGTCCATGCGCTTTTTCCAAAAAAATCCACAAACACGCCTGAAATACTATCCATATCCTGATCAGGCATGATACCTACGAACTTCCCATCCCTTAAAAGATCCACTATCTCCTTAGCTGACGCATCCCTGTATAATACATTCACGCTATTCTGTTTTCTTATCCTGGTTAAAAACGCTTCCAGTCCTGACTGCCTCGCGCGCCTGGCGATCACATTCATGGGCAGCCCGTTTATTGAAAGATAATGCGCCAGAAACTCCCAGTTTCCAAAATGGCCGGAAAGGATTATAACAGCTTTGCCTTCCTGTAAAAATCTTTTCAGCATATCAATATTTTTACAGTATACATATCTTTTAAAGCTTTCTTTGCTAAGTTTAGGTATAGATAATATCTCTATAGAGCTTTTCCCCAGATTTTCAAAGACCTTTTTAACTATTTTTCTTTTTTCTATCGCGGACTTGGAGTTCCCAAAGGCAATATCCAGATTCCGAAGCGCTTTTTTTCTCTCTTTTCTTAGACTATAAAAACACAGGTTTCCAAAAGCCTGGCCAAGTATAAGCCCTATTCTGATAGGAACTGCTAAAATAACAAAACTCATCAGCCTGAAGAGTAAAAATATAACTACCCTCCTAGGCTTATTCTTTGCCATAGCCAGAGTATGTTATCACACGAAAGCCAATAAAGTCAATAAAAACTGAGGTTAATACGGGTTTAATTCTAGGGTATGTTTCTGGCCGTCCTGCTCAAGGACAACGTTCTTCTCATTAATCTCGATAATAGTCATCCCGTTTACCTTATCGCCCAGTTTAACAACGTCATTATTTATGATGGCATACGGGTTATCTCTGTCTGACACTATGCCGTTAAGAACTAAATCCTCCATGCCCTGTTCTTTGACATTAGAAGTATCCAATAAGAAAGGATCCCTGCCCCATTTTACACTGCTGTCGGATCCGACTTCGGAAACCGCCAAGATGGTAACTTCCGAAGTTGGATATGGTTCGGCCTTTGAAACAGACTTATTATCCTTTGATTTAGGCATATGATTTGCAATCAAAAATATCAAAATGATTATACCTATGCCTGTTATGGTTAATTCTATCTTCTTTTTATTATCAGCCAATGTATTATTCCCCCAGCACGCAAGCGTTCAGCTCTATGTCTGCTCTTATCTTCGGCAATATATTTACATCCTTCCTCAAATCTATCTTTCTTACTGAGATCATAGGATTCCTGCTCATTTCTATTTTATTCAAGAAATCCCCTATAGCCTGATACCTGGCTTCAACGCTCAAATTCACAGGCATGCCTTTACATACGGAATCAAAAATTTTGAGATGCGTTCCTTTAATGTCAGTATAGTTCATTAGATCTCCTGGCTTTACGGAAACTACATTGACCTTTATTGCCCTTGCTTCCTCATTAAGCTGCTTTATTATATTTGAAGCCTCTTTTTCAGAAGGCAGTGCGCCCTCAAGGCCTTCAACGTAATTGCGCATCTTTATAAGGCTGTCCTTTAATTTATCCTCGCCTCCTATAAAATTATAAAGCTCTGCTATGCTGTTTTTTGTGCTTCTGTATTCCGCGTTAAGTTTCTTGACTTCTCCGGTTTTCGGCAAATAAACAAACTGCAAAAATAAACTAGCTACAACGCCAAAAATAACAAATGTTGTAATCTTATTTTTATTCATAAGGGATTCACATTTTATTACTAATATTACACGTTATTTCGAAATTCACCGCATCCTGACCAGCCCCTTCATCCTTTTCGCTGAAAGAAAGTTTTACGTTCTGAAACAAGGGGTTTGACTCCAGCTTGGACATAAATTCCGTCAATGAATCCTGCTTTAACACTAAACCGCCTATCTTTATATTCGGCTCTTTACTATCCACGCTAAATCTATCCAGCACTATATAGGGAAGAATCATGCTGCTTATTTCTTTCATTATCTTGCCTGCATAGATACCATCCATGGAAACTGCATTTATAACAGAACTGTAAGCTATTATCTTATCCTTTAATAATTTTACTTCCTTGAGATTATCCCAGTGCTGCCTCTCTGTCTCTACGCCTTTTTTCAGGTTTATTGCCTGTATGCATAATAATACATATGAGAAAAGCGTTATTACTCCCAGGACAAAAGCAATCATTGTCATGGAAAATCTTTTCAGCGCCTTTTGATCTTCTGATCTGAATTTTTCAGGCAGCATATTTAAATCAGATTTCATGCTTAGAGCCAGGCCTATAGCCCCTGCGGTTTCTGGAAGAATTGTAACTACCTCTAACCCTGCTTCTTTATGCAGATATTCTGCGAGTCCTTTTAGTTTAGAGCCATTGCCTGTTAAAATGATCTTTTTAAAAACTACACAGGAAAATTGATTCTCGCAATATTCAAGAGAAGCGCGTATCTGGCTTGCTAATTTTTCCAGTATAGGCCTTACCATGGAAAATATCTTTATATCCAGGGGGATGCCGTATTCCCTTTTCATGGCCTCAGCATCTTCTCTGGATAATTCTAACTTGCCTTTTTCAGGCACAATAACACCTGTCATTGCCTCTGTTATAGCGTCTCCGCCCAAAGGTATCTCTCTTGTAAAATAAATCCTGCCTTTTTCAATTATAAAAATAATTGTCTTTATACTGCCTATATCCACAACCGCGATCTTTTCATCATGGGATACAATTTTTGAATTATCTACATATCTGGCAAGCGCAAAATCTAAAGGCATCACATTTCGGATATTTAAACCCATTTCTTTTAACTCTTTTACCTTTGGTTCAATATCAGATTCCTGGTATGTAAAAGCAACTAGTTCTATCTTTTTTGCGCCATCCTCAGTATCTTTTTCCCCTAAGATATTAAATCTTACCTTGGCTTTATCAATATCAAATCCAACCTGCTCCTTCAGCTCCCATCTGAGGGCGCTTTCTATCTCTTCCTGAGGCATTACAGGTATCGTTACCCTTTTTATAACAATGCCTTCCATGCTAAAACTCACGCATAGCTCTTCTTCGTCTTTCACGCGCATTTTGCTGGAAAGATTCCCAAGTTCCTCGATCCTGTCCACCATGGTATCCTGTACTGAAAATTCATCACCTGTCTTTTTTATCCTTACAGCCCTAAAATGCCTTGAGCCAATATCCAAGCCTATAAAATTAGCAGGTTTCTGGCCTATGCCCATTCCAGCGAGAAGCGATTTATATTCTTTTTGCAGTTTTTCTAAGATACTATTCATCTTTATATATTATATCATAACTACAATGTTTCCTGCCATAAAGAAGTTGTGATAGTTATTGCCGCGTTGGAGTTGAACCCATTTATAGAGCCGTAATTTACCTTTGCATTGTTTTTAATTATAACCGCTCCTTCATCCAAAGTATCAAGCCTGTTGCCGCCAAGATTGCCTGTCAATGTAAGATTTTCTCCTATCTCTACGTCATCTCCAAATATAAATCCTGTCAAAGTAGTATTATCGCCTAACTTGATATCTCCAGGCGACAATAAAACCACACCTTCTCCTGAACCAGCTCCGCTGCCAAGAACAATACCTGCCTTCAATTCAATATCGGAAGAGGAATAAAAAAACACACTCTTGCCTACTGTCCCATTAATCCTCATAAGCAAACTCCCATCCGAGATAATAGTAATATTGCTCCCGATATCTACATTGCTTTTTATATCAACTGAACCCGTGGCAACTATTGTGCCTGAGCCGTTTATATAATCCTTTATTGTCACATTGCCGTTTATATATACAGTTCCTGAAATCGCTTCTGCCTCGAATGTCCTATTCCCAGCTGGCTGGCCAGAAGCAGTTGTAATCAGACTATCATAATATGTAGTAGTCAGCGTTGGCTGATTTGCAGGCTGAGTAGCATTTGGGGTAGTGCTTCCTGAAATATTTGTGCCGCTTCCAACAGTTATGCTACCTGTAGCTGAGACATTACCGGTTATTGTGCAATTCTTTCCTATATCCAGATTTCCTTTCACAAAAATATCGCCTGTGATTGTCTGTTCTTTTTTAATTTCGCTTTCGATCGTACCATCTCCCCCTCCATAAAATATCGCGAAATCGGAAAACGCTGTTCCTGCGCCAGCTTCCTTTGTAACATGCTGAACAATAACTCTCTGGACTGAATTCCCATCCCATCCAATAACTTTTCCTGTGCTGGTAATGTCTATGGAATCTGCTGTCTGATTCGCATAAGTAATGGTAAATGTCCCGGCGCCAAATATCTGATTTGTAAAAACTGTAGGCGGAGTTGACCAGTCTGAATCTGCCTCTAAAAGCTCAAGATAACACTCCATACCTGCAGATGCTATATATAACGCCTGCTCCGCCTGCATGTCTGTGATTGCTGAAATGTTCCCGGACGACATAAAAGACGCCATCAGTAACGCCAGCGTAGAAACTATCAGCATTACAATAACTACAGCTACTAAAGAAATGCCTTTGGTACGAGAAATATTATATCTTGCCAGCCCTGGCAGGCCTACGAAAAGACGCTCGGACGCCCCAGCGAGGCGGACGAGCCGTAAACCGTAGCGGACCGCTAAAATTATTTCGTGCCGAACGGCCTCAGCCTGCGCAGGACACCGTGCCCGCTCGAATCGGCGAGGCTTTTCTTTAGACCTGCCAGGGCTGGCAAAAAATCTAAAAATTCTTTGTCGAAGCATCTGATTGTAAATAAACATTTTCTCCATTCTTTGTAAGTGTAAGATTGATCCTTACCCTTCTTATATCTGTCGCAGATGGACTGACCGCAGGACTGGGGATAACAGCATCGCTTGAATTATAATAAGTAAAAGTAAGCGCTGAAACATCTGCAGCCAATAAATTCGCAGTGCCGTTTTCAGTCCTGTTTAAATTTGTACTGCTCAGGCTATATGTTATGTCTTTATTTCCTGTATCAGTAAACCTGAACTGCGCAGCTGAGGCCGTAGTAACACTTGTAGAATTTTTTATTGTCCTGATTTCTCTTGTCATCCTGTCCATAGCAAGCCTTCCGTCCCATAATATATCATTCCTGTTCAACTTAAACGTCCATGCCTTCACAACCCCCAGTAGCATGGATCCTATTATAACTGAAACAATCCCTACTATTGTTATTACTATAATTACTTCTATTAAAGTAAAACCTTTTTCTTTTTTCATTTCAATTATTCGTCACGATCGTCTTTAAGCTGATATCCCCTACCATCGGATTTGTGACACGAGATTCTACCTGTTTATACTGAGCCATACCCGGATCGCTGGCAATAGCCACTGGCACAGCATCTACTCTTATCTGCCAGGAATAATTAGTAAAATTCCCTCCGAAACTCACAGGAGTTCCTCTATTTTGATCAACTACACTTGCAAAGCTCAGGCGTGTTACGCGCTCCATTTCTCCTTTTGCCAAACTTGTAGCAACAGTCACCACCTCATCCCTGACAGCATTTGTAAATACGCCTGTAAAAGTAGCGAACAATCCAAGCGCTATGATCCCTATCACTACTATTCCTATCACTGTCTCTACCAACGTAAATCCTCGCATCTTTCCCCCAACAACTTTACATTCCGACAATGTCAAAATGTAAAGTTGTTTATTGTACACTTACCTTGCCAGTCTTCGCTTCTATCCTCACTGTCCTGGAATATGCCCCTGCCTGAGCCTGAAGAGTTATGACGCCCTGGCTTGATAAAATAATGCCATTCCCATCATATGGAGCGCCAGTTGAATCAAACTCCACCTTATTACTGAAATTCGTGCTTGATATATCTATGCCCTTAAATTCATTAAGATTAACAAACGAAACATCAAAATTATTTCTTGTCTGTGGATCTATACTTTTTGTGGCTATGGTTACTCTGTAAACAAAATAAGCTTCGTTTACAGGATCAAAAGATATTCCGAATCTTACCTGCTGAGCTAAAGCCATTTCTTGAGTATATCTTAAATCAGAGGCTATTTTCTGGCATGCTGCCTCCAGCCTCACAGCTGATCCTGTAGTAACCTTTGGCATGGCAACCAATGCAACTATGCCTATTATAACTATCAGCATTACGAGTTCTATCAATGTAAACCCGTTTACTGGCCTTTCACCCTTCACCCTTCACCCCCGTAACTTAACAAATGGTGCCTGGCACGAATTGTAAAGTTAGCTACTTTATTAATTCCCATAATATACCAATCCCATATTTAACACCAGCAAAAAAACTCACCTGCGAAGCCTCTTTAAAATATCTTGTCTCAATAGGAATTTCCGCTATTCTAAGCCCCAGATTAGCTGCCTTTATCAGAATTTGCGCATCAAACAAAAAATCATTTGAATTATCCTGCCAGCTGACTTTTTTAAGAAAATCGCTGCTATATGCCCTTAAGCCTGTATGATATTCAGATAAATTTAATCTTAGAGCCTTATTCTGGCAAAAGGTTAAAAACTTATTAGAAATATATTTGTAAACAGGCATGCCTCCTTCCAAAGCGCCTTTGCCCAGCATCCTTGAACCCAGCACGATATCAGCCTGATTATTAAGTATAGGCTGCACAAGATCTGGTATTTTTTTTGAATCATACTGATAATCAGGATGAAGCATAACTATTATATCAGGATTTCTTTTAAGCGCCTCTTTATATAATGTCTTCTGATTCCCGCCGTATCCTTTATTCTTATCATGCAAAAGCACAGTAAGGCCTAATCTTCTCGCTATCTCCACAGTCCTATCTTTACTCTGGTCGTCGCAAAGCATTATCTCAGACACAAGGCCTTTGGGGATATCCCGGTATGTCTTTTCCAGAGTTAATTCCGCATTATACGCCGGCATTACAATAATAATCTTTTTATCCATAGCGCAAACAAAATCCCTATTGTCCCTAACGTTATTATCGTTCCTATTTTAAACGAAAACGGGTTGTATGTAAACTTTACAATATGTTTTCCAGGCTCAAGATAAACTGAACGTAAAATATAATCCGCTCTGTAAATCTTGCTAGGTTTTTCATCCACGCTCGCCTTCCATCCTGGATAATAAGTATCACTAAGCACTAAAAATCTAGGCGCGTTTGTATCAGCCTCTATAACCACTTCTCCTGGGTCGTATTTTAAAATATTAACCGCAGCTCTATGCCCTATGCTCTCTGGTCTCTGCATGTCAACAAAATCCTCTTCCAGAATCACTTCTTTCTCTGGCTTAAAATCTTTGGTTTTCATCTTCTCCAAAATCTTTTTTTCGTCTTTTATGACAACTGCCTTTTCCGCCAAGAACGCGCGCGGCAAAACATTTTTATTTTCATAAATATTTACCTTTTCTGATTTCCTGACAATATTATAACCGTCTGCCTTAAATGCCTTTGGCGATATTACATATTTTACATTTAATAGGCTCAATAGATTTGTTTTATCAGGTGCATTCGACTTTACAATAATATCCACAATTTCTTCATGACGCCTGTTATAAAGCGACCCGTAACCATATGCGTCATATATACCAAAACTCACGCCCCTATCTGAAACCACTCTTTCTCTAAGGCCTGACATGCCCTCAAAATAATCCCTTTCCGGCACAAACATATTCTGCCTTAAGGTAGCTGGAGAATCAAATATCCTGAAAAGATTTTTATCCTTTTGTAAAAATTCTATTGTAATACCTGGCTTTAAAAATTCTTTTATATCCATATTCTGGTATACATTTTTATTTGCCGTAAATATATCTATTAAAGATATTAATAAAATGAAAATCAAAACCGCATTCATGCTGATCCGCCTTTTGGTTCCGAAAAACATTACTACAGATAAAACCATGAATAGCCCCATGCCCCTTTTTATATTATGAATCGCAGCTGTAAATAATTGGCCAACATATCCTGTTTTAGCGTTAAAATGATTGCTTATATCTAGTATTGCGCCTTTTAAAAAATCGCATATCCCGTAAAAATTCAAATTTAACGCAAGATAACTTAATGACAGTGTAAATCCAATGGCCAATATCCATCTTAAAAATTTTTTAAATCTGGGATCTGTTTTTGCGTGCTGAGCGTAATAATCCATTCCCATGCCCGCTAAGACAGCCAGAGAAAATGTAACTATGAAAAAGAATTTTATAGGATACCTGGAAAGGCTGAACCCTGGAAGAAATTTATATAAAAAATAATATATAGGCATATATCTGCCGAATGAAAGCGCAAGGCCTAACGCCAGGACGTAAAAAACAGCCCTTCTTCTTTTTGTGGAATCAAATTTCAAAGCAATAAGCGTGAATATAATGGCGGCTATGCCCATATAATAAACTAAAAGCCAGCTCTGCCTCGTCCAATAATCTTTATATATATAATCTGCCTCGCTTAAGTAAGGAAAAAATAAGTCTAAAAGCGCATACACAGGCAAAGACCACATAGACGCTTCGCTAAAATCCATCATGCCCCTGGAAGAATATCTTACAAATTCTAAAAAAGGCAGGATCTGAAAACTCGCAAGGCCTAGGAAAACTATAGCAGCTAACAACATACTTCTCGACTTCGCTCGAAGAATATTAATATTGTTCGAGCGAAGCGCCGAAGGCGCTGAGTCGAGAACCGCCCCATTAATTAAAAACAAGATAAAAAACGTGGCATATAGAATCGCGGGTTCCCCGCCCAGGAACACACATGCCATGAATATACCCGTAATTATAGAATTTTTAACCCAGTCTTTCTTTAAAGCCCTCTCGTAAAATAAAATCACAAGCGGAAGCCACGTTACTGAAGCGAGCGAAGCCAAAAGATTTATCACAGAAATTATATACCCTGAAAACATAAAAACTGACGCGGATAAAAAAGAGGCGTAGCGAGAATAGCCCCATTCCCTCATCAAAATATATGTAAATAAGCCTGCCAGCAATATATGTATTATTATGAAAGAATTAAATGCGTATGGATAAGAAAATAATAAGTAGATTATGCTTAGCGGGTAAAATACGCATGTCTGAAGCTCTGCCAGATGCGGGCTTCCACAATTTATATAAGGATCCCAAAGAGGCATCCTGAACTTCAAAAACTCATTTGCGCTGAATTCCCTTAAAGGATAAAAAAATCTGGAGAGGTCTCTGTGTATAAATATCTTATTCTGAAATACTACATCTGAAAAAAATATAAGCGCAAGCCCGGTTAAAATAAAAATGGGGATGGCTTTCTTCAACCATCCCCATTTATCTATATTAATCTGTCTCAATCTATCTAATCTCTGCTATTTTACCAGGCAGAAGTATCTTGGGTTCCGTCCGAATAACCGCCTGCCCTGCCAGAAGCAGATATATACCACCAACCATCAGTAGATGTCGCGGTGCCGCTAGGAGCAACAGTTACAGCCGCGATACTAGTAGAATTATTCATTGGATTTTTTGGAACCAAGCTATCCGCAAAAAGCGCGGTAGTAACTGCTGACGGAAAGCTAGCTGTGCCGGACGTAGCGCTCTTTGCGTAATCTATAGCAACTGCTGAACGCATTGCTCCAAGCCCGCCTTTTCCAGCTGAAATTTTTGCTTGTGTAGTGAGGTCTGCGAATTTTGGAATAGCTATTGCCGAGAGTATCCCTAGTATTACAATAACCATTACAAGTTCGATCAGCGTAAAACCGCTTTTATTGCCAATCTTTACCATAACTCCTTCCTTTCATTTTCATATTGCTTCAAATATAATGATAATTATAATGATGCTGATATGTTTGTCAAGAAAAATCTGCCCTTCGGGCAGAAACTTTAGCAGATTTTGCGCAGACCCTGAGCAAGGCCGAAGGCCGCGTCGAAGGGTCAAGTATTTTTAATAGCTAAATACAGATATCAGGTTCCACATGGGCATAAATATCGCAAGCGCCATAACTAAAACCATTATACCCAGCGCAAATATAAGAATAGGCTCTATAAGAACTGCTAAGTTCTTAACTGTATAGTCCACTTGGGCATCATAATAATCAGACACCTTTAAAAGCAGTTCGTTCATTTTACCTGTTTCTTCCCCTATTTTAACCATCTGTATGACAATCCCTGGGAAAAGGCCGCTTAACTTCATTGGCTCTGCTATGCCTTTGCCTTCTCCTATTCCCTGAATGATATTGTCGATAGACTCTGCAATAACTCTATTCCCCAGGGAATCCCTGACAATCTCCAGCGTATTTATTATAGGTATGCCGCTTGCAGATAAAAGCGCTGTCATCCTGCTGAATCTGGATAAGGATATCTTCAGAAAAAGCTGGCCAAACACAGGCATTTTTAATTTAACGCGATCCCAAATATATCTGCCTGATTTGGTATTTATAAAACGTTTGAATCCAACAGACAGAATGATTATGGCCGCGACAATAACAGTCCAATAATGCGAAATTATAAAATGCGCCCCTAAAAGCATCTTTGTCGGAAAAGGCAATTCTGTGTTAAACCTTGCAAAAAGCGCGCTGAACTTAGGTATTACAAACATGACTAGAAGCGGAAACGCTATAGAAATGACCAATATTACCAGCAAGGGATAGCGTACTGCCTGCTGCACCCTCATTCTCATTTCCTGCTCATGTTCCATAAGCGTTGCTAGCCTGGCCAGGACATCGTCCAGCATGCCTGCCGCTTCTCCTGAACGTATCATATTGATGTATATCTCTGAAAAAACTGACGGGAACCTTGAAATAGCGTCTGAAAAACTTTTGCCTGACTCTATATCATTAGCTATCTCTTCAATGATTCTTTTAAAATAAGGATTAGTGATCTGCTCCGTGATAGAGCCTAGGCTCACCAGTATTGCCACGCCTGCGCGTTGTAATGTCTCTAACTGCCTGGTGAAAATTATTAATTCTTCATGGCTGACTCTATTGAAAAACTTCTGAAATGGATTAAAATTTTTTATACCTAGCTTTTCTTCTTCTATCAGAATGGGCACATAACCCATCTGTTTAAAATGACTAGCGACAGATTCCCTGGATTCTCCCTCTATAGTACCTGTAGAAGCTCTGCCGTGCTTATCGCGTATCTTATATTTGAAATTAGCCAAGCGTAATTTATTCCTCCTGCGTTGCCTTTATTACTTCTTCAGGCGTTGTAATACCTTTCAAAACCTTATCCAGGCTATCATCCCTTAATGTTTTCATTCCTATTTCTATTGCTGTTTTCTTTATTATATCGCTTGAAGCCTTATCTACGATAAGCTTTCTTATTTTGTCATTCACAATCAAAAGCTCAAATATTCCTATTCTGCCTTTGTACCCGGTATTTTTGCATGCATCGCAGCCTTTGCCTTTGAAAATTCCATTTTTACCGCTTAAACCCATGGCCTTTAAAATATCATCTGTAGGTGTATATTCTTCCTTGCACTTATCGCAAATCTTTCTCACAAGCCTCTGGGCGAGGATACCTATAATAGAACTGGATATCAGAAACGGCTCTATGCCCATATCTATAAGCCTGGACAATGCGCCTGAGGCATCATTTGTGTGAAGCGTGCTGAAAACAAGATGGCCTGTCAATGCGGCCTGAACGCTTATCTCTGCTGTCTCCTTGTCCCTTATTTCGCCTACCATTATTATATCAGGATCCTGCCTTAAAATAGACCTCAATCCTGTCGCAAAAGTCAAGCCTGCCTTTGGGTTTATCTGGGACTGCCTTATCCTGCCAAGGTGATATTCAACAGGATCTTCTATTGTAATGACATTTTGCTCTTCCGAGTCAATTGTGGAAAGCGCTGAATAAAGAGTCGTGGTCTTACCACTGCCTGTAGGCCCTGTAACTAATATTATGCCATGAGGGTATTTTATCAATCTTTCGAATTCCTTCTGAATCTCTCCGGAAAAACCGACCTTATCAAGGCCCAGAAGAATAGAGCCTCTGTCCAATATCCTTATGACTATATTCTCCCCGTATATTGTCGGAAATGCGGAAACTCTCAGATCGATATCCCTGTCCAAGGCCTTCATATTAAACCTTCCATCCTGAGGTTTCCTTTTTTCGGCAATATCCATTTTGGAAAGCACTTTTATTCTGGACATGAGCGCAGGCTCCATGTGTTTTGGAGGAGAAAACACCTCATGTAATATCCCGTCTATTCTGAATCTCACCGCCAGCCTGGTTTCTTCCGGCTCAATATGTATATCGCTTGCCTTATCTTTCACAGCCTGCATAATAATCATATTCACAAGCTTTATCACAGGAGCTTCTTCCGCTATCTCCGCGAGTTTTGTAGAATCAAATTCGGTTCCCTCTGCCTGAAATCTGTTTTTTTTATCTATATCTTTTATAACGTCATCAAACGAAGATGATGTGCCATAATACTGTTCTATGGCATTTAATATGGCGCTTTCCGTGGATAGCATGCTCTCTATATCGCATTTGGCCTTACGGCTCAAGTCATCTATTGCAACTATATCCTTTGGGTCCACCATTGCGACAGTCAAAGAATCGCGTATTTTAAAAATAGGTATTGCCTTGTATTTCTGGGCCATGGTTTCCGGGATAAGCTTTATAACCTCTTGGTCTATAATATAACTTGCAAGATTCACATATGGAATATCCAGCGCCTCTGATATTGCTTGAGCATATACCTCTTCAGTCACCATACCAGAACGCACAATAACCTTACCCACAGGCATACCTTTGTTTCTAGACTCTTCCAGCGCCTTATCGAGCTGCTCTTTTGTAATAATCGCTTTTTCTAATAATATTTGCTCTGCGCTCTTTTTCGTCATATCTTCAGTATTTCCTTTATCTTTGCAATCAAATTATCCAGTTCAAACGGCTTCTCTAAATATCCGCTGATTTTCTGAAAAGCAAAAAGATCCCTGACCTTCTCCTCTTCTTTGCCGCTCATCATAAGAACATGCGTATCTTTTGTTTTCTGAATCCTCCTGATTTCTTTGAGGCACGAATATCCATCAACTATAGGCATCATGATATCCAGAAGGATCAGATCAGGCATTTCCAGCTCCGCTGACTTCACGCCTTTTTCTCCATCGCCTGCGGTTATTACGATAAAGCCTTCCTGCTCAAGCCTTATCTTTAGTAATTTCTGGATATCTTCTTCATCATCTATAATCAATATCTTTTTCTGGCCGTCCATATATCTCCTTTCCTATATTGCTCCCAACAATTCCTTCATTTTCCCTAATAATATCTCTGGTTCAAAAGGCTTGGCAATATACGCGTCTGCGCCCATTTCCATGCCAATTTCCTCGTCTTTTTTCTGAGCCCTTGCTGTAAAAATTATAATAGGAATAGCTTTATAAATTTCGTCGAATTTGAGCATGCGGCAAACCTTATATCCATCAAGTTTTGGAAGCATAAGGTCCAATATTATAAGGTCTGGTTTTTCGGACCTGGCCTTATTAAGGCCTTCCTGGCCGTCAGAGGCTGACAGCACTTCATAATTATTTGCCTCCAGCCTGAATCTCAATACATTTAAGATATCTTCTTCATCATCTACTATCAATATCCTTTTTTTATCCATCACTTTTGCTCCCCCATTGAAATCTTTATCTTCTCCAATAGTTCTTTTGTATCAAAAGGCTTCTCTATAAAGAATGCTACTTTTTCAAGGGCAAAAAGATCTCCCATCTTTTTCTTTTCTTTTGCGCTCAATATGATTACAGGAATATTGGCATATTTTTCATGCTTCCTCATTTCCCTCAATACGCTGTAGCCGTCCGTATTAGGAAGCATTATATCCAATAGAATCACATCCGGCTTTTTTATATTTAAAACATCTAGCATTTCTTTTCCGTCCATAATGCTCATGAACTCATAGCCCTCTGCCTCTATTCTGACCTTAAGCATTTTTGCCAGATCTGCGTCATCATCCACCACTAAAACTCTTTTCTTATCCATTTTTCCCTCCAAGGAATTCATTTATTTTACTAATCAAAAGTTCGGGTTCAAAAGGTTTTTCAATAAATCCTGCTGCTCCGAGTTTTTCTATAGATTCTTTTGTATTTTTATTTCCAAGCGCTGAGAAAACAATTATAGGTATATGCTTGGTAGCTGAGTCTAGCTTCAGCCTTTTTGAAACCTCGAACCCATCTACCTCTGGCATCATAAGATCCAGGAGTATAAGGTCTGGCTTATTTTTCTTAGCTAGCTCTATCCCATTATCCCCGCTATTGGCTGTAATAGTGTCAAAACCCACATTATTAAGCCTGAAAGAAAGCATTGATGCCAAATCTTCTTCGTCATCTATTATAAGAAGCACCCTTTGTGAAGCCATTGAATTTTTGCCGCTATTCAAATCTTCTTGCGCCTTTTTTATGAGCTCCTCTTTATCCATGGCTTCATCAGGATAGACTGAAATGCCAAAAGAAAGAGGAAGCTTGATGTTGCCTCTGAGCCTTTTTATTATTACCATTGCGCCTGGCCTGTCCGCGGCCGCAATTATTACAATACATTCTCCTTTCTCCCACCTTACAATCTTATCTTCCGGCCCTCTGACTGTCTTTTTTATAATATCCTCTATCTCGGCAATAACGTTTTCGGCTCTTTTTTTAACTTCCTTTATCTCAAAAACAATAATGGCAATTTTATTATCATTACGCTTTGCCCTTTCCATTGCTTCTTCTATTAAAAAATCAAATTCTTCATGTTTTTTATAAATAGGTATGGTGAAAATAAATTTACTGCCTATATCAGGCTCTGACATGGCCCATATATCTCCGCCATGAAGCTCTACTATGCCTTTTGAAATAGCCAGGCCCAGGCCTGCACCGCCATGTTTACGTGTCATGCCTGTATCTAAAGGGCTGAAATTCCTAAACAAATTCTCTATTTCTTCCTGAGGCATGCCAATGCCATTATCCTCTACAATAATCTTTATAAAGTCCTTGCCGTTTATACCTTCCTTTGAACTTAATATTTTTATTTTTCCATTACCTCTATTGAACTTTATGGCATTTGATATAAGATTTTTAAGTACTTGCCCTATTCTATCAGGGTCAAGCCATGTAAGCTCTACAGATTCTCCCAGAGAAAGGCTGAACTCTATACCCTTCTCTCTAACCGCTGTTTTTACAGACTCATAAACGTTTTTTATAATGTCATTTATATTTAGCTTTATTTTATGCATGACAATCCTGCCTGCTTCCAACTTGGAGATGTCAAGAATATCTGTTATAATCTTTACCAGACGGTTTATGTTATTTTTTGCTATGGTAAGAAATTTTTTCTGTTCTTCGCTGATAGGCCCTGCTATGCCGTCCAACACAAGGGAAACGCTTTCTTTAATAGATGTGAGCGGTGTCCTTAACTCATGAGAAATAATGGATATAAAATCAGATTTTATTCTGGATAACTTCTCAATCTCTTCATTTGCCTTTAAAAGCGCGCCTTTAAGGCCTTGTATCTCTTTTTCGTAATCTCTCATTCTGCCTCATTTTTGATACATTCGCGGCCACAAAATCGCACACTTCAAGGTGCAGATAGAATATAGCCGCTCAGTATTTCGCCCAAGGAACCCAGAGCTTCAGCTCGGGCGGGCTTCATATTCGCTGGTCAAATTATACCATAAATCCTGGGATTTCAAGATAATCTCTATCACTTCCCGGACAGCGCCTTTGCCGCCGCTCTTTTTAGTAATATAATGGCAGGAATTTTTGACTTCTTCTATTGCTTCAGGAGGCGCAGCGCTTAAGCCAACCCTTTTTAAAACAGGTAGATCTATAAGGTCGTCTCCTATAAAACAGGTTTCTTCATCTTTTACTCTGAATCTTTTTATTACTTTCTCATATACTTTAAGTTTTTCATAATTTGAATAAACTTTAGCTACATGCATATCTTTTGCCCTGCGTTTAACTATATTGGTCTTTTTAGCAGTTATAATCGCTGATTTTATTCCTGCGCGAAATAAAAGTGTCATACCAAACCCATCATAAACATTAAAAAATTTTATCTCATCCCCAAAATTATCATATATGATCCGGCCGTCTGTCAATACTCCGTCAACATCTAGAATTAACAATTTTATCTTCTTAGCTCTTTCTTCTATTGTCATTTTTTAACTTTTAAACTATACTAATCCTGCCTTCAGCAAATCCTGCACATCCACTAGCCCTATAGCTTTATCTTTTTCATCAACTATAGGTATTTCGTCAATCTTATACTCCTGCAAAATCCTCAATGCCTCTACGGCGAGGCAGCCTTTTTTAAGCGTCCTGGGCAATTTTGTCATCACATCCTTTACTGCTTTTCCAAGAAGCAAAGGATCAATCCCGAGATGCCTTCTTAAATCGCCGTCTGTAAAAATACCTTTCACTTTTCCGTCTTTATCAACCACTGTGGCGCTTCCTGCCCTTGAAGCAGTTATAGCTAGAAGCACATCTTTTACTTTTCTGGATTCTTTTACAACCGGGTTGCCTGAACCCTTGCGCATTATATCCTCTACCTTTAGCAATAATTGTTTTCCAAGGCTTCCTCCAGGATGAAGAAATGCAAAATCGCTTTTCTTGAATTTTCTTTTATCCATAAGAGCAGCGCAAAGCGCATCGCCCATCGCGAGCATGCTGGTCGTGCTGGCCATGGGAGCCAATCCCAGAGGACACGCCTCCTCTTTTATTGACACATCCAGTACAGCATCGCTATTTTTTGCCAAGCTGGACTTTTTATTTCCAGTGATCGCTATTAACCCAGACCCTATCTTTTTTATCTGCGGCACAAGATTCACAACCTCTTCTGTTTCCCCGCTATTTGAAATAACTATAACTACATCTTCTTTCCTAACTCTGCCTAAATCCCCGTGTATCGCCTCTGCCGAATGAAGCCAAAGGCTTGGGGTACCTGTAGAAGCAAGCGTCGCAGAGATCTTTTGCCCTATTATACCGGCTTTACCCATGCCAGTGACAACAACTCTACCCTTGCAGGCATATATTACTTCCACTGCTTTCTCAAAATCTGCATCTATATGAGAAATCAACTGCATTATAGAGTCAGCTTCAATCTTCAAAACCTGCTTAGCCCGCTTACGTACCATATTTATCCTTGTTTAGCCTTATAACAACTTGACATTTCAACAATGTTGATTTGTCAAGTTGTTTTCACAATCTTGTCTATTTTCTTTACATCTTCTAATAATTTTTCAAGCGCACTAAGTGTAATCATATTCGGCCCGTCGCAAGGCGCTTTATCAGGGTTCTCATGGACCTCTAAAAATAGGCCGTCACAGCCAACTGCAGCTGCTGCGCGCGAAAGAGCTGCCACAAATTTTCTATCTCCGCCAGACTCGCACCCTTTGCCGCCTGGTAGCTGCACGCTGTGAGTCGCATCATAAACAATCGGATATCCAAACTCCTTCATTATTTCGAGACTGCGAAAATCACTTACCAAATTATTATACCCAAACATCACCCCGCGCTCCGTGATAATAATATTTTTATTTCCCGCGTCCTCTATCTTATCTATTATATTTTTAACATCCCATGGCGATAAGAATTGCCCCTTTTTTATATTCACAATCCTTTTCGTCTTCGCAACCTCTGTGATAAAATCTGTCTGTCTGCATAAAAAAGCAGGTATCTGCATGATATCCAGGACCTCTTTTGCTTTGCCCAGTTCTGACCTGCAATGCACATCGCTCAATATAGGGATACCGAACTCTTTTTTAACTCTTGCTAATATCTTAAGGCCTTTATCTATGCCAGGTCCTCTGTAAGATTTTATACTGGAGCGGTTCGCCTTATCATAGCTGGACTTAAAAATAAACCCTACGCCCAGTTTGTCGCATATCTTTTTAATATTTCCTGCGTGGCGCATTGCATGCGATTCAGTTTCAATTACGCATGGCCCTGCAATCAAAATAATATGGTTTCCTCCGCCTATCTTTACATTTTTTATTTTTATCTCTTTAGTCATATTATACCTGCGCCTGATTTAACGCTGCTCTTACAAAATCTCTAAACAATGGATGACAGGCATCTGGTTTTGATTTAAATTCAGGATGAAACTGGCACGCCACAAACCATGGATGATTCTTCAGCTCAATAATCTCCACGAGCCTCAGATCAGGCGACGTTCCTGAAACAATCAGCCCATCTTTTTCCATGTTTCTTCTATAATGCGTATCAAACTCATATCTATGCCTGTGGCGTTCTGAAATCTTTTCTTTTCCATAAGCTTCAAAACTGAATGTGCCTTTTTTCAATTTGCATGGATACGCGCCAAGGCGCATTGTGCCGCCCATATCCTTCACCCTTTTCTGCTCCTCAAGAAGGCTTATTACAGGATACGGCGTAGACTTATCAAATTCAGTGGAATTTGCTTTTTTAAGCCCGCATACATTTCTTGCAAACTCTACAACAGAACACTGCATCCCAAGGCATATGCCAAAAAATGGGATTCCTTTCTCTCTTGCAAACCTTATAGCTTCAATCTTACCTTCTATGCCGCGGTTGCCAAAACCGCCTGGAACCAGAATACCGCTTACGTCTTTTAAGAACTTTTCTGCGCCTTTTTGTCCAATATCTTCTGCGTCTATCTTTTTAATGTTCACCTTTGCGTCATTTGCAATGCCTGCATGCTTCAGAGCTTCATAAATAGACTTATATGCGTCATTAAGCTCGATATATTTCCCTACAACTGCTATTGAAACTTTTTTCGAAGGGTGCAGGGATCTTTTCACAACTTTTTCCCGCCATTCACTGAGATCACCTTCCTGATACCTGATATCAAGAAGTTTCAATATTATCTTTCCAAGCCCTTGCTCCTGGAATAAAAGCGGAATTTCGTATATGTCCTTAACATCAGGCACATCTATTACAGCATCTTCATCCACATTACAGAAAAGAGATATCTTTTCCTTTATCTTTTTTGAAATCGGTTTTTCAGTCCTGCAAGCCAATATATCAGGTTGTATGCCTATTTCCCTTAACTTTCCAACACTGTGCTGAGTAGGCTTTGTCTTTAGTTCTTCTGCCGCTTTTAAATAAGGAACAAGCGTCAGATGTATATTTATTGAATTTCCTCTTCCCAGATGCTGTCTGAACTGCCTGATAGCTTCTAAGAAAGGCAGGCTTTCTATATCGCCGACTGTCCCGCCTATCTCGCATATAACCACATCTATATCTTTACCCTGAGAAACCTTTTTTATATGCGATATTATCTCGTTTGTTATATGAGGGACTACCTGGACTGTTGCTCCCAGATAATCTCCCCGCCGTTCTTTTGTTATCACAGAGTTATAGATTTTCCCTGTGGTGATATTATTTTCCTGAGTCATATTGGCATTTATAAACCTCTCATAATGCCCCAGGTCCAGGTCTGTCTCAGCTCCGTCGTCAGTCACATACACCTCGCCGTGCTGAAACGGGTTCATTGTGCCAGGGTCAACATTTATATACGGGTCGCATTTTTGTATTGTTACCTTCAGGCCTTTCGATTCCAGAAGTTTTCCGATAGAAGCAGACGTGATACCTTTGCCAAGGCTGGAAACCACTCCGCCTGTTATAAAAATATATTTCGGCATATTATTGTTTCCCCTTTACGATTTCAATCGCCTTTTCCAGATCCTCAGGCGTATCTATACCTATTGTGTCAAACTTTGTTTCAATAACCTTTATCCTGTAACCATTTTCCAGAACACGCAGCTGCTCTAATTTTTCTGTTTTTTCCAGGCGCGACTGCGGAAGCGATTTAAAAGTGAAAAGAAAATCCTTTGCGTACGCGTAAATACCTATGTGCTTATAATAATCTATAACCTGTAATTTATCATCCGACCCCATCCTCTCGTATGGGATAGGAGACCTTGAAAAATATAATGCATAACCAAATCTGTCAAATACCACTTTAACTATATTAGGATCCTGAATTTCTGCTGCGTTTTTTATTTTATGACAGAGTGTTGCCATCACGAGAGCGCTATCCTTTAAGATAGCCCCTGCCACATCATCTATCATTGTAGGGTGCAGGAGCGGCTCGTCTGCCTGGATATTTACAACAA
>Ga0209211_10000343_pt1 | contig 99578 bp, 84 predicted proteins | sample RifGroA2_FD_183992 | JGI IMG/M metagenome (GOLD analysis project Ga0209211, IMG submission 183992) | Groundwater microbial communities from Rifle, Colorado, USA - Groundwater A2 (SPAdes) (version 2) | ecosystem: Environmental > Aquatic > Deep subsurface > Groundwater | place: Rifle, Colorado... | reverse complement strand
CATAGCCAAAGGGAGCGCGCACCAACCACTCGCCTCGACGGACTTTTTGGCGGATACCACGATTGATATTCTCAACGAGGTTATCGCTGTAATACTTACTCTGTCCGAACGCTACCTGCAACATAAATTTGCCTTGCGGAGTTGGCTCAAACCAAAATGTCGGAAAACGCAAAGAAACTATTTTGGTCGTGTCTACTGCATAAATGATGCGCCCGCCGTCAACGCTATTACGAGCAAGTCTATCAGGATGCCACGCGAGAATACCTACGCCGTCCATATTATCAATTCGGGCCATCATTTCGTTAAAAAGTTCACGACCCGGTTTCTTTGCGCTTTTCGACTCTTGAAATTCCTCAAGAATTTCAAGATTTTCTCTACGCGCATATTCATGCAATTCAAAAAGCTGTGCCTCAATAGACATTATTTGGTGGTCATCATCCTCTGTTGATTTCCTCGCGTAGAGAAAATATTTTGGTTTGAGGTCTTTCATGATTTCAATTGGGGGGAACTTTGGGAATTCACCGCTTCCGCCGTAGGCGGAAAGGGTTTTGAAAAAAATGATAGCGCGATTTTGGCTCCCGCAAAATCGCTCCGCTTTCTTAATTCCGACAATGTTTCGTTTGGTGGTGTCATTATATCATTTGCTCGAACTTTTTTTGAACGAGAATGAATCGTTCCGCCACTGCCTCGCAGAGCCTCGGCAACCCCGAAAGAAAAACACTCCTTACTTTCTTGATTTGGCGGGGGTGAAATTTCTTTTGAAAAAGGAAAGGGTGTTTTTCTTTCGGGGTTCTGCCCTCCAAGTATTCGGGCAGGTGGCGGAACAATGCGGACTCGGTTTTGCCAAAACTATTTTCTGGGGAAAAGGATTTGGCAAAACCTCGGCTGAATTTCCCCGCCCGCAGAAAGGGGTCTGGGGAATGAATGCTGGCGGGTTTCGGACTGGGGGTTTTCGGAAATTCGGCGGCTACAAAATTGAATAAATTCTTCATATCTGTTAGTATAATACTACGAACGAAATTAAGCAACAGTATTATGTTATCAATATATGGAAAGTAATCAACTAGGACAAAAAATAAAGAAATTACGACAAAAACTCGGTCTTTCTCAAGACGATTTTGCTCGTAAAGCGGATGTCGCCTATACAACGCTTACAAAGATTGAAACAGGGGTTATCAAAAAACCTTCTGTGTTTGTTGTGAGCAAAATCGCCAAAGCTCTTAGTGTTGATATTGAGGAATTGATTAAATAATTTTATGAATCTTTTGAATAAAATTTGCTCATACTGGTATGACTGCATTAAAAATGAAGATGTATTAGAAAAGGATATTTCTATAAATGTTCGTTCAAGAGCAATTTTATATCCTTTTGACGATGATCCTTTTATCTTTAGAAAAAAAGATACTCGTGTCAAAATCACAGACGAAAAGTTAAATACTTTTGCGAGTGCTAAAACCGAGGGGTTAGAATTTTTTTATGGATACCCGCTTTTATTTTATCGTGACCAAAGAGCTGATAAAGATTTGGTAGCCCCACTGTTTATTATAAAAATAAAGTTTGAACACGACGAGAGTGGAGATTATTTATCTAAAGATGAATCACACCCAATTTGCGGAATTCAAGCACTGACAAAATTAGGTTTGAGAACAGAGGAAATAGCCAATATAAATCAGTCAGTAGAAAATCTATTTGCCAGCAACCCAAATATTGATGAGGAAGAACTTGCTACGCAAGTTTTGGAGATTATCAAAAAAGAAGCAGATATTTCAATTAGCGAGGATATTAAACCTTCACAACTTTCAAATTCTAAAAAACTGACAAAGGAAATGACGGCGGGTTTGTACAATAAAAGCTTAATTTTTGCCGGAGAAACTACAGTTTTTAATATCCACCTTGTAAAAGATTTACTAGAACTTAAAAGTAGAAATGATTTGGAGAAAACATCTCTATCATTCTTTTCTGCTCCTCGCTCCGCCGATGTTCAGAGTGAGGTAATACCGATACTCCCTTTTCCCTCAAATGAATATCAAATAACGGCAATTCAAGATATTTTTAAACACTCGCTAAGCGTAATAACTGGACCTCCTGGAACTGGGAAAAGCCAATTTATTTCAAACTTGATAGTCAATCTTTTTCTTGCGGGGAAATCAGTTTTATTCGTAAGTCATACTGGCGAAGCTGTTGATGTCGTTAATTCAAGAATAAATGACCAGTTTAAGAATTTAATGTTACGAACTGGGAAAAAAGAACTTCGGCAAGATTTGAAAGGAAGATTTAATGAATTACTCGCAGAATCTTCAAAAAGGAACACAAAAACGATTGGGGTTTCCTATATCCATTCACTTTGGAAAACTATTTTAGAATACAGAAACAGCTTACTGAAAAAAGATGAGTTTGAGCAGGATTTTCAACAGAAATATTTTTACCAACAAGAGCTTAAAAATATTTTACAAATTCAAGGTTCTTTTTTCAGAAAAATAAAAATATATTTTGAGTCCATTATTCTCGGATTTAAGTTGAAAAGAGTAAAAACAGAATTAGGTAAATTGCCAAGCAGAATAGATTTTGAATCAAAAATAAGAGAGTTGGAAAAAGAATTTTATCTTTCCTCGCAAGATTTCATTAGGAATGTTTATTTAGGCAAAATGCTTGGTAATGGAAATAAAACTGGCTTAGTAAATACTTTTCTAAACCAAGTAAATAGCCGTCGATTTGGGGATGAAGAAATAAACGAGTCTTCATTCGTCAACGCCTTGCAGGTTCTTAAAATTTGGTCTTCAACTCTAAAATCTTTGCGAGGAACTTTTCCGCTCAAAGCTGGTATTTTTGACTATGTAATTTTTGATGAAGCATCTCAAATAGATTTACCTTCTGCGGCTCCAGCACTATATCGCGCAAAAAAAGCTATCATTGTTGGCGACCCAATGCAATTAACGCACATAGCAGGAATTACAAAAGAGATTGATTTTGGATTGGCAAAAGGACAGGGATTAACAGAAATGAAAGAAATTTATCCTGCCAAAATTAGATATTGTGATGTTTCTTTATATAAAGCGGCAGAAAATTGTTTGCCACACCCTCCAATACTCCTAACGAATCATTACCGTTCTGAAGATCAAATAATCTCGCTTTGCAACCAAGTTTTTTATGAAGGTCGTTTGAAAATATTGAGTACACTTGATTATCAAAAATTCCCCCCGAATTTACCGCTCGGAATTCAATGGGAGGACGTAAAAGGAGAGGTTTATAAACATCCGTCAGGAAGTCGCATTAACCAGCGAGAAGTTGATGAGGTTTCTAGAGTTTTCCAAAAAGTGCTGAAAGAAGTTTCGGGTTCAGATTTAAGTATCGGTATAGTCACGCCTTATTCCAGACAACGACACGCATTGTATGAAAAAATAACTTCTCAAACTCCTGCGGACATTTTGGAAAAGCACAATGTAAAAATACTAACTGCCCATCAATTTCAAGGTTCAGAAAAAGATATAGTTATCTTTTCATTAGTCGTTTCCTCTCAAGGAAGTGGAAATAGCGATAAGTGGTACAACATTTATCCGCAAATTTTGAATGTAGCTCTTTCTCGCGCAAGATACCTTTTGTATATCGTTGGCGATAAAGATTTTTGCGAGAACCGAGAAGGTGTTTTGGGAAAAATTGAGGGTGCGTATCATAAAATAAAAGATGAGGAAAAATTAGAGGAGCATGATTTACACGCAAGATTTGATACTCCAACTGAAAGAGTATTTTATGAAGAGCTACAAAAAATCGGATTGGGAAAACTTGGTTATAAATTAGTGCCTAAACTTGTTGCAAAGCGTTATACGCTAGATTTTGCGATTATTGGCAAGAAAAAAATTGATATTGAAATAGACGGAACGCAACACGAAATTATCGGCGGTATGCCTGTTTTGGAAGATATAGAGCGAGATAAATTTTTGAGAGAGAAAGAGGGTTGGAAAATCTTGCGATTTCCTAACCACAGAGTTTTATCAGAAATGCCAAAAGTTATTGAGGAGTTGCTGATTGAATTAGCTTAGCCGCCGAATTTCCGAAAACCCCCAGTCCGAAACCCGCCAGCATTCATTCCCCAGACCCCTTTCTGCGGGCGGGGAAATTCAGCCGAGGTTTTGCCAAATCCTTTTCCCCAGAAAATAGTTTTGGCAAAACCGAGTCCGCATTGTTCCGCCACCTGCCCGAATACTTGGAGGGCAGAACCCCGAAAGAAAAACACCCTTTCCTTTTTCAAAAGAAATTTCACCCCCGCCAAATCAAGAAAGTAAGGAGTGTTTTTCTTTCGGGGTTGCCGAGGCTCTGCGAGGCAGTGGCGGAACGATTCATTCTCGTTCAAAAAAAGTTCGAGCAAATGATATAATGACACCACCAACTAAAAATCTGCCAAAAGGCAGATTTTTAGTTGGTGGTGTTTGTTTAGCATTTGCGCGAACCTTTTTCCATGTTTTTTATATCCTCTGCAGCCTGACTGATTGCTTCCGGAGTAAGATCATGCACTCCCGCTCTTTCTTCTTCTCTTCTCACCTCATCCCTGGCATTTGCCATTTCTATTTTTGCTTTGAGAACCGCCTCAGCCTCGTCCGGATTTTTCCCAACTCTTATGGCCTCTTTTCGTACGCTTTTTATTTCCTCCTGAAAAACAGAATATTTTCTTGTATTATTTGATTCAATTTTCACGTTTATATTATACCACCTGCTAAAAATTATGCAAGTCAAAACTTATGCCAGAGCACCTGGTTGGTGATTTCGTGGTGATAAACAACCTCGGAGGGCTTGATGAATGAACCCAGGGCTTTGGGGCTTCTGTTGGCCGCATTTTGCTTATATTCCGCGTATTTTTCCTGATTAACCGGGTGGAGAATCCTGCCAATAAAGTCATTCCCGCGGAAAAGTTTGATGGCATCATTGATATTGTCCGGCAAAACGCGGACTCTGTCGCGCTTATTCTTGTCTTTTACCAGCATCTTGCCTTCCAGGCCGGTCTTGATGATGGTGTAAAATGCCAGGTAAGGATTTGCATCCGGAGCGATGGAGCGGATTTCAATCCGAGTTGAGCGTTCGTCGCCGACCGGAATGCGAATCATGGAACCACGGTCAATCGGCGAGACCTTGATCTGATTCGGCGCCTCAAAATGGGGGTCCAGCCGGCGGTAGGCGTTTACGCTGCTGTTGAAAATAAGACAAGTTTCCGGCGCATGGTTCAGAATGCGCGAAATAAAATCCCAGGCCAGATTGGAGAGGCCATCTTTTCCGCGCGCGTTGTGAAAGATATTTTTTCCTTTTTTGGAGAGAGAGACATTCGTATGCATGCCGGAACCGTTAATACCGACAAACGGCTTCGGCAGGAAAGTTGCCGTCATTCCTAAACTGTTCGCAACCTGGCGGCAGACAAGCTTGTAAAGTTGAACATTGTCCGCCGCCCGCACAATATCGGAATAGGAGAAATTCATTTCAAACTGCGAGGGCGCCACCTCTGGATGGTCTTTTTCGTTTTTAAATCCCATGGCGCGCTGCGCCTCCGCGGCCCGGTCAATAAAGACGCGGAGTCGATCTAGGGGCAGAGAGTGATAATATCCGCCGGTTGAAATAAGCCGAAAAGAGCCCTTTTCTTCGTATTCCTGCTCGGCATTAATCCCATCAACCAGGAGTCCCTCCACCTCGGCGGAGGCATAAGCCGTCATGCCGCTTTTTTTCTTCAGTTCCGCGGCATACAGCTTGAGCTGCCCCCGGAAATCCGAAATATACGGCAGGCGGTTCCGGTCAAGCACATCAACAAAAATTATTACTTTACCCGGTCCGAAAATATCGGACGGCAGAAAGCGAATACTGCCCCAGTCAACCAAAAGGCGCAGGTCGGATTCGTGCTGTTGACTAAAGCCGTGGATGGAGGAACCGTCAAAGGTCAGGTTGCCGGCCGAGCGAAGCAGGAATTTCTTATCATAATCAAGCATATGAAAACGGCCCTCCAGATCCGTAAAACAAAGTGTTACCGCCTTAATCCTTTTTTCTTTCCCTAAATACTGGCGGTATTCTTTTTCCAGCTCCGCCGGGCTTGCCTTCTCCGCTCTATCCTGAGCGCGCAGGTTCATGGCCTCAAGCTCTTCATAAGATATTTCTAAAAAATTTTTCAAATGCTTGTTATCTTCCATATTATTTAAGTTAATTTAATAAAGATTTAATATAATTAAACATTAAATTAAAATAATTATACATTATTTTAATTTAATTAGCCTGTGGATAAATAATTAAAAACAAAACCCCGCCGGAAGGCGGGGTTTTGCGGCACATACACTGTCTATATAAAAATGTGAGAACACCTCACACTCACAAAGCGAGTATAGCATACTTATGGAAAAATTGCAAGTTCTAATAGAAAAATCCCCTCTTGCGAGGGGATTTTTCATTTTTTTGTCCTGCGCCTATAAGCCGAATTCTGTACCCCAACGTAAGGTCGGGGGATAGCAATTTGTCTAGGCCCCCAATTACTCAAGGGCTCAAGCGATTCTCCCCGCACCGTATGGTACAGGGCACGATCTTGCACAGAGGTAAGGATTTAGCCGTTTCACCCTTCGACTTCGCTCAGAGCAAGCCCTAAGTTTATACGAAGATTCATCCGTTTCTGGATGCTTGTCAGCTTTCACCTACAAGCGTCTCTGCTCGCACCTATGCATTGCTGCACACGGGGGTTACCCGCTACCCTGCTCCCCGGCCTTGTGCCAGGGCTGTGTTCGGACTTTCCTCCCCGACTTACGTCGGAGTAACTATCTGAACTCAGGACCAGAACATTATACTACAAAATATCAATATGTAAATAGAACGTTATCGCCTTCCTTTAAATTATTCTTCTCGGAAAATCCGGCATTGACTTCTAGGACATATTTTGCATCTTGGTCCGGACCGTAGGTTTCTGGATAGAGTTCCGGCCGCGCGTCTTTTTTTATATATACTACTTTCATGTCTTCGGCATCCCCGCCTTCGGACGGGGCAAGCCAGATGATGTCAATCGGGAAATTCATGTCTTTCATCCAAAAATAATATTTTCCGGGTTTTGTAAAAACAAACAACATACCTTCATCGTCTTTTAAGTTTGTTCTCCCCGACAAACCTTTTGATTTTTCCATTTCGCTTAAAGCCAATCCTACCCTAATATCCTGTCCGGCAATTTTTACGGATTCAATATCTTCTGGTGTTAAATTTCTAACGGGATAGTTAACTAAAAAAAATCCTACCAGAAAAAAAACACTTATTAAGAACAAACTTCCAAAGAAATTTTTTTTCATAATTTACTTATGATCTCCATTGGTCCAGCCGAAAAGTTTTCCGACTGAGTCCGCATTTTCGCGCTTGCGAAAAATTTTAATCATTCCGTCCTGGGCGACAATTTTCAGCGGCGCCGAAAGCAGACAATGATGCGATGATAGGCCGTCCTGGTATGCTCCGGTATCCAAAACCGCGATGAATTGACTCTGGTCCTCGTGAAGTTTCGGCATTAAAACATAATTTCCCCCGTCGGTGTATTTGTCGTCCGAATCGCAGGTGCTTCCTGCCAGCCATGTTGTTTTGAGCGAGCCATGCATATTATTCGCCGGTATGATATGCCATTTTTGATGTATCGCCCAAGTATCTTTTAAGTCATTCATAAAAGACCCGTCAATGACATACCAGGAATTGGCGTTTGCTTTTAATATGTTTTTTTTATAAATGACCTTATAAAGAGTTACCTGCGCCGGAGCCACGATATATCGCCCCCATTCCACGGCCAAATTTGGGTGTTTAATCTCCGCTTTGTCCGATAAATTTTTCAGCATTCTGACAATCTTATTGGAAACACCTTTGGCTGTGTAGAACTTTTTCCGTTCATAGGGAATTCCGAATCCGCCGCCAATATCTATCGTATCAAGCGAAGAGTGAGTCTTTTGCAATTTTATATAAATGCCGAATGCATATTTTACCGCGTCCAAGATGCCCTTTTGCGATTTTATTTGCGAGCCGACATGATAGTGCATCACTTTCAGATTTTTTATTTTAGCCAAGTCAAGAGCGTCTTTTTCAGAGAGCCCGAAGAGGTCAAATTTTTTGTCCCAATGTGTGTCGGATTTAACTTCCAAGTTCACCCGCACTCCGATGTCACCTTTATATTTTGAAAGCTTTTCAACTTCTTCGGAAGATTCTATAATCGGTACGATATTCATCTCCTTCCCGCGCAATTCTTCCACTAAGTCCAGGTATTGGTCGGTTTTCGGACCGTTGCAAAATACGCGGATTTTGCTGTTAAACTTTTCGCCCTCCCAAAGTTTTTTTACAATCCAGAGCTCATTGATGGAAGTAACTTCTAAGTTTCCGCCTTCCGAGATAATCGGGAGAATAAATTCCTTATTTTGATTTACCTTCATCGGATAATGGTAGGAAAACTTGCCTTTATAGCCGTATATTTTCATATAGGCCTGAAAATAACCGATCAAATCTTTAAGTTGGTCCTCTATGATGAATGGAAATATCACTTGGAGCGGTGTGCCGTATTTAAGAGCCAAGTCATTGAGGTTATAGATATGATGGCCTTCGTTCGCCGTTAACTCGCCTTCTTTATTGACATCAAAAAACTGCGTATTCCATCCATCTACACCAAGTTTCCAAAATTTCTTCCAATTCTTGCCCGGCTTTCTGCGCCTTTTCGGTTTTTTCTTTTTCATGATTCGGTTTCGCTCATCATGATCCTGAGTTTTTCGAAGGATCATTTAATTACGGTAATTGTACAAAAACTTGTTTTTAAAGTCAAAGAAGGTACCGTCCAGAATTGACTGGCGGATATTTTTAACCAGATTAACTATGAAATATAAATTATGTATTGAGGCCAGCGTACCGGCGAGCATCTCTTTGCCGTGAAAAAGGTGCGCGAGGTAGGCCTTGGTGTAACCTGCCCCGCCAAGGCGGGGTGAACAGGTATAACATCCGCAATCTTTTTCAACCGGAGAATAATCGTTGCGATATTGCTTGTTCATTATGATAATTTTTCCACTCTTGGTATAAAGGGTGCCGTTGCGCCCCAGCCGGGTCGGCGCCACGCAGTCAAAGAGATCTACGCCGTTTTCCACGCCCATAAACAGGTCTTCCGGCTCGCCGATGCCCAGCAGGTGTCGGGGCTTATCCTCCGGAAGAATTTCGTTTACCCACTTTACAGCGGAAGACATGTCCTTTTTGGCAAACGATCCGCCGATGCCAAATCCATCAAAATACTTTCCGTCCACATTTGTCTTTGCAATAATTTTCGCGGATTTTTTCCGCAAGGATTCTTCACGCCCGCCCTGCACAATACCAAAAATGGCTACGCCGTTACTAATTTTTTCTCCCTGCCTCTCGCGTTCACCGACTCGTCGCTCGAAAAAATCAGTAACTGGCTTCGCTGCTGAAGAAAATATTTTTTGAGAAGCGACGGGTGGGGGCGTGCCATCGCGAAGCGATGGGGTTAAGGAGCTTCGAGAAAAGATATTTTCTTCGGCAGAGCATATCCGTTGGTGTTCCGCCAAACTCCGCTCCGCCCAGCGGTGAGTCCGTTCCAGGGCTTCTGCCTGATATTTCAAATCCTCTGCCGGGCTGGTACATTCGTCAAAAGCAAAAATTATATCTGCGCCCAAATTATACTGAATTTGAATTGATTTCTCGGGGGTGATGTAATGAATGGAACCGTCTAGGTGCGATTTGAAAGAGACCCCGTCGTCATCAACTTTCGCGAGAGAACCCACCCCCTCGGCCTCCGGCCACTCCCCCTTAGCAGGGCGAGAGGAATTCCTCCCCTCCTTGCGGAGGAGGGGTTCTGGGGTGGTAATCGTTGTAATTTTTGAAACCCCTTTGCCGTAAGCGGCTCCGAGCGAAAAAACTTGGAATCCGCCTGAGTCAGTCATAGTGGGCCCTGGCCAGTTCATGAACTTCCCTATACCACCTGCCTCACGTACGGTTTCGTCTCCGGGCTGAAGGTATAAATGATAGGTATTGCCGAGCACCATTTCCACACCGATATCTTTAACCTGCTCGGGATTCAAGGATTTAACCGTCGCCTTCGTTCCCACGGCGACAAAAGCCGGCGTATGTATAACTCCGTGTGAAGTTGTAATGGTTCCCGCTCTTGCCAAACTATTTTCCAATTTTTTCTCTATTTTAAATTGCATAATGTAAGCGAAGTAAGGTTTTCGGGGACTTGCGAGCGCGACGGCGCGAGCACGAGGAATTTTTTAGCAAAAAAATATCCGTGCCCTGAAAACCTTACTTCGTTAAAATGCTTACCTCAACAAATTTCAACTCTTGAACATTCACCGGACTTGCCAAAAGCGCCTTAACGAAAGGGTCGCGCGGGTCGAAAATTATCCTTTCTACCACCGCCAAGAGATAAGGATTGATACCCGGCATCACCACCTGGTCCCCTTTTTGTAAAATAAAATCTTTAGGCATTATCATTTCAAAATTTCCCCCGCCTCGCCCGACTAATTCCATAAAGATATTTATGCCTAAAACAACTGCTTGTGTTTTTTCGCCCGAGTTTGAAAACAAAATTACTTTAGAAGAATTACTATAGGCGAGCGCTATCCGTCCGATGGGCACATTTCCGAGAGCGAAAACCGTGTCTCCTTCCTTTATCCCTTCTTTTGTTCCCGCGTCAATAATGAGGGTATCGTAGATGCTTCGGTTCGGTTTGGATAAAATTGCGGCCAAAATCGCGGGTTCTTTTGTATCTTTTCTCCCTAAAATTTCTTTGAGATTGTCATTTTCCAGCAATAAAGAATTATAATTGGATATTCGTGTTTCTTCCTGATTTAATTGGGATTGTAAATTCTGATTCTGTAGATAGAGTGAATTTTTAGAGGTAAAATATGCACCGAGATTTCCGAATTTTTCCATAATATTATTCCCTAAAACCAGAACTGGATGGAAAATTATTTCACCTACATAAGAAAATCCGTTAAAAATACCCGACCGGAAATAGAACACAACAATCAAAACAATAACACCAAGCGCGGTCTTTAAATATTTATCCCTTTTTATTTTTTTATCTAGGAGGTAGTTCATCTTGATTACCAATCAGAACTTCTTCATAAAGCGATAGGTCGTCCAAAATTACACCTGTCCCGCGGGCCACGGCCGAGAGCGGATCTTCCACCACATAAACCGGGATTTTAAGAATCCGTTGCAGCAACTGATCAAGTCCCGGAAGCAAAGCTCCTCCGCCGGATAAAGTAATTCCTCGATGCATTATATCGGATAAAATTTCGGGCGGGGTTGTCTCCAGCATGTCTTTGACCCCTTCCACCAGGCCTTTGATTGAAAAAGAAAGCGCTTCACGGATATCGGAATCCGTTACCACCACTTCTCGGGGCAGTCCGGTCAGAAGATCACGCCCATGGACTTCCGTTTCCATATATCCGCCGGCAATAACAGAACCAATGGCAATTTTTACCATTTCGGCCGTTCGTTCCCCAATCAGCATTTTAAACTCGTCACGCATATAGGTGATGATGTCGATATTCAGCCGATCGCCGGCTATTTTTAAATTTTTTGACTTTACGATTCCACCTAAGGAAATTACCGCGATATCGGTCGTGCCGCCGCCGACGTCAATAATCATAGACCCGACCGGGTCTTTAATCGGGAGCCGGATACCGATAGCGGCGGCCATCGGTTCTTCCACCAGATATACTTCCCTGGCGCCGGCCGATCTGGCTGCGTCGTAAACCGCCCGCGTCTCAACATTAGTTGTGCCGGTCGGTACGCCAATCAAAACTCTCGGCCGCGCCAATTTTTTGGACATTTTATCCGCTTTGTTTATTAGATATGAAAGCATCTCTTCGGTAATTTCAAAATCGGAAATGACGCCGTCTACGAGCGGACGGACAGCTTTAATGTGTCCCGGAGTACGTCCGAGCATTTCTTTGGCTTCTCCTCCTACGGCCAGAATTTGATTGGTTTTGATATTAACAGCGACAACCGAGGGCTCGTTAATCACAATTCCGTGGCCTTTCAAATAGACCAAAGTATTGGAAGTGCCCAGATCTATGCCGATATCGTTGGAGATTAATTTGTAAAATTTATCAAACATATAAAATTAAGCGCTAGGTTCTAGCAGTCAGAATTTTTAATAATTCTTCCAATGAAACAATTCTCCCTTTTTCTTCAGTGCGTTTTTTTAATTCTACCCCTTTGTTTTTAATGCTTCGGACGGAAACTATGGCGCGCAAAGGAATACCCAGCAAATCCGCATCGGCAAATTTTTCTCCGGCGGAGTTTTCCGCGCGGTCATCAAACAAAACCTCAATGCCATTTTTTATCAAATTGTTATAAATTTTCTCCGCTTCTTCGGACACAACTTCATCTTCCCCAAACGCAAGCAGATGTATGGCAAAAGGCGCAATGGATTCCGGCCAAATTATACCCTTATCGTCAGATAAGGCTTCTACCACCGTACCCATCAGACGGGTAGTTCCAATTCCATAACAACCGACAAACGGCGTTTTTTCTTCGCCATTTTGATCTTTATAAGTGTAATTAAAACTTTTCGGATATTTTTGACCTAAATCAAAGACATTGCCCACTTCGGAGGCGCGCGCTTTTTTCATTTTACCTTTGCCGCATTTTGGACAATCGTTTCCTTCTGGAACTTTTGAAATTTCAGCGTTCGCGCAATGCGTGCATTTTTCGCAGTATATTATGTCATCTTCACCGGCACTGGTAAGGACCATAAATTCATAAGACAACTTTTCTGAAAAACTTCCGCCGGAAGCTTCGGTTACTTTTGCATCAAGACCGACACGTTGAAAAATCTTGAAATAGGCCTGTTTGGCAATTTCATAAAAATTATCAAAGTCCTCCTGAGTGGCGTGAAAACTATACATATCTTTCATCCCAAATTCCCGCCCTCGCATAATACCGGATTTGGTTCTCAGTTCATCGCGATATTTTTGTCCAATCTGATAAATGGCCACCGGCAAATCTTTATATGAATTCGCGTACTCCTTGGCAATTGGTGTGACAATTTCTTCCTCCGATTGTCCGAGCGCATATTCTTTTTCTGTCCGGCTTTGCAATTTAAAAAGCACATCGACGTTGTCCCAGCCGCCGGTCTGTTTCCAGTTTTCGCTCGGATGCAGGGTCGCCATCTTTATTTCCTGCCCCTTGATATTGTTCATTTCTTCACGGATTATATTTTCGATTTTATTGAGCACCCTGAGACCTAAAGGCAAATATGAATAAACTCCGGCCATTTCTTTGTGAATAAAACCGCCCCGAATGAGAAGTTCGGCATTCTTGGATATTTCGTCTTTTGGAGCCTCTTTTCTGGTTCTGGTAAAAAGATGCGATTGTCTCATTCCATTAGTCATAATGCCATCTTACCCGAAAAAAGTCTTTTGGTCAAAGCATAAACTCCTTATGTGGGATAAAGGGGAAATTTGCAAAAAGTGAAGCTTTCTGTTATATTACTTCATACCTGTCTCGTACTAAATTTTTGATTACGGGGCATAAAGATAAAGATTATTAATTAAAATTTTAGTACTGGGATGCAAAAAACGGAATTAAAGAAAGAAGCCGATACCATAATGGAGAAAATGTTTGAAGCCGGAGCGCATTACGGCTACAGTAAAACCAGAAGGCATCCTTCTGTTTCTCCTTTTATATACGCCACCAAGAACAAGGCGGATATTATAAATCTGGAAAAGACAAGCGGAATGTTGAACGAGGCCGTGGAATTTGTAAAGAATTTGGGGGTCTCGAGCAAAATCGTTCTTTTTGTGGGTACAAAACCTGAAGCAAAAGTTGTCATAAAAGATTTGGCGGAAATGATTAATATGCCGTATGTTGTGGAAAGATGGATAGGAGGAACACTTTCTAATTTCACGGAAATAAAGAAAAGAATTACCGAATTGGAAAATTACCGCAAAGACAGCGTGGGGGGCGGACTTGATAAATATACCAAAAAGGAACGAGTGGTAATGGCTAAAAAAATGGAAAAACTTACCAGATATTATTCCGGTTTGGTTGGTTTAAAAAAAATTCCGGATGCATTGTTCGTTGTAGACGCGCGTAGTGAACACATCGCGACAACGGAAGCTAAAAGATCAGGTGTTCCGGTAATTGCGTTGCTTAATTCGGATTCAAATATTAAGGGTATTGATTATCCTATCGTTGCCAACGATACCGCAATACCATCCATTAAATTTTTCGCCAAAGCTATCGGAAACGCATACAAAGAAGGCCAAAACGCCGTTCTTGAAAAAAAATCCTAAAAATATGTCCATTCAAATTACCACAGAGCAAATAAAAGAGCTCCGCGACAGCACAGGCATTTCGGTAATGCAGTGCAAGCGCGCATTGGAGGAGGCCGGAGGTGATATAAAAAAAGCGCTGGCTATTCTAAAAAAAACAAGTTCGGATATCGCGTTAAAAAAAGTTAATCGGGAGGTTAAAAACGGAAGAGTTTCCGTTAAAACGGAAAGAGGGAAAGCTGTATTGGTGTCTTTGCATTGTGAAACCGATTTTGTGGCCAAAAACGAGGACTTTGTAAATCTTCTTGATAAACTCACGGATAAAACTCTTCTGGAGGGCGCGGAAAAAATGAAAACGAATTCGAAAGACATGATTGATGCTATAATTCAAAAAACCGGAGAAAACATTCAATTGGGCGACGCATACGAAGTAAGCGGGGATGTTTTGGGAACTTATGTGCATAATAATAAAACCGGCGCTATCGTTTCTCTTGAAGGAGGCAATGCCGAACTTGCAAAAGATGTGGCTATGCATGTCGTTGCCATGCAACCAGAGGGTATCCCGGAACTTTTAGACCAAGCATTCATCAAAAATTCGGAGGAAACAGTCAGTCAACTTATGGAGAGAGAAAAAGCGAAAATTAAGGAAATAAAACGTTATTCAATATAAACATGTATCTTCTTTTAACTTTATTTTTTATATCGCTTGCCGGAATCATTTTTATGGTTGGCAAAAAATTGGTAATGTTCCAGAATGGACAGTTATCCCGCGAAAAAAAGGTTCTTTCCGAAATTCAATATTTGGAAGAATGGAAACACTTAACCGTTAAAAATATAAAAAGGCACGGTTATGTGGCGCTTGTGACAATAATCAGATTTTATGTTCAATCTTCCAACCTTCTAAAAAATAAATACCAGGAAGCAAAAATCAAGATAAAAAATATGCGCGATAAAAAATTAAACGGTAACCCGGCTCAAAAACAAGAAATCAGTAATTTTTTAAAAATAATTTCGGAATACAAACATAAAATCAGACAAATTAAGCATAGAATAAAAGAGGAGGAGAGCAACCATTAAATAACCGCCGCCTTACCCGCCCCGCTTTTGCGGGTCGGGCTGGGCTCAAGTTGGTACTTGCCCGAATGACGAAGTCGGGCGGGGAGCAAAAATTTTTTATGTTCACAGTTTATGTGTTAAAGGACGGTAAGGAAAAATTATACAAAGGAGTGACAAATAACCTCAAAAGGAGATTGGCTGAACATCATTCTGGGCACACACTAACGACAAGCCGAATGAAAAGTTTAAAACTTGTCTATAAGGAAGAATATGATACATTTGAGGAGGCCAGAAAAAGAGAACTGTATTTAAAGTCAGCCGCTGGAAGAAGATTTTTAAAAGATAAAAGCCGCCTTAGCTCAGTTGGTAGAGCAACGCTTTTGTAAAGCGAAGGTCCTCGGTTCGAATCCGAGAGGCGGCTCCCTGAAAGCACTAAAAGGTTGAGAGTCGCTTGAAATACGGGCGCGCCAAAGGCGTGACCATTGATTTTCGCCTGATTTTGCAAAGGAATTCGGCGCGCTGGCGCGCACTGTTTTTTCGCCAAGGAGGAGGTTCGAGCCAAAGATTTTTTTAGCGGCAACCTTTTTCGCAAAAAGGTTGCCATCCAATGCAATTTTTTCCATATTTCCCGCGTCCTTTATCCACTTTTCCATCGGTTCGAGCCAATGTTTCTGGTCGTGGAGAGAACGAGAAATTTCTTCCTCCAGCGACTTTTTCTCGGACAACAACTTTGATTTTTCAACACGATAAGTTTCCTTATCTATATCCTGCTCTAAATATCCGTCTAGAAGTCGCTGGAGCTTGGCTGTGATGTCTTTTACCTTTTTCTCGTTCTCGGAAACAAAAACGGAAACGGACTGGGCGGATTCTTTTTTGTCTTTTTCTAATCTTTCATTTAAGTATTCCGCCCAATCTTGTGGCATAGAAACTTTTTGAAGCAGAGAGGAAATCTGAGCGTCCAAAGATTCTAGGCGAATATGGGGCTCGGAACATTTCATCACTTTCGATTTTTTTGTGCAGTGATAATAAGTGTAGAAATGTTTCGTGCCGTTCTTTTGTGTCTTTGTCCTATATTCGCCTGTAATCATCATTCCGCAAGTAGCGCAATATAGAAGCCCACAATATACTTGCGGATTGCTTTTATGTTTAGCATTTGGACGCCCTCTCTCTTTCATTACTTCTTGGACTTTATCAAAAAGTTTCTTTGACACTATTGGCTCGTGCTTTCCCTCAAATACTTCTCCGGAATATCTGAAGTTTCCGTAATAAAATGGGTTTGAAAGAATAAATGTTGCTCGGGAAATGTGGATTCTTTTTCCGCCTTTGGTAAGGAGATGGTTGCGTTCCAAATACTCCCCGACATTTTTCAATGTTTGATTACCTTCTGCATAAAATTCAAATACTCGGCGAATAATTGGTCCAACCTTTTTATCTATAACAACCGTTTTAGTCCTAGGGTCGTTTATATATCCCACAGGAGCAAGTGAGGGAAATTCGCCTCTACGAACTTTTTGACGCAACCCTCGTTTTGTATTTTCGGAAAGAGAATCCACATAATACTTACTTTGACCGAAAGCGATGTTCAGCATGAACTTCCCCTGCGGAGTGGACTCAAACCAAAAACTGGGAAATTTCAAGCCGAGCAATTTATTCGTATCAAGCAAATATATTATTCTTCCTCCGTCCACAGAATTGCGCGCCAGGCGATCCGGATGCCAAGAGAGAATACTATCTGCTTCGCCCTTTTCAATTCTTTGCAACATTTCGTTAAAGATAGGTCTGCCTGGAATTTTCGCCGATTGCTTTTCAATAAACTCAAGGGCGATGTCTAGGTTTTCTCTCTTGGCAAAATCACGCAATTCTTGCAACTGTGCTTCAATAGATAATATTTGCTTGTCCTCAACATCAGTGGACTTACGAGTATACAAAAAGAATTTTTGTGACATATACATTCATTCTAACAAAAATTATTTTTGAAACAACTAGGGAAAATTGTATAAGATATCGAACCTCCTCCTTGGCGAAAAAACAGTGCGCGCCAGCGCGCCGAATTCCTTTGCAAAATCAGGCGAAAATCAATGGTCACGCCTTTGGCGCGCCCGTATTTCAAGCGACTCTCAACCTTTTAGTGCTTTCAGGGAGTGTTTTTACGACTTGGTTAGAACTTACTTTATTAAAAATTCCTGACAAATGCAAAATGGTTAATGCGGACTCGGAAAATGAAAACAATGATTTTGGAAGGATTCCATTTTCCTCGGCTTATGTCTTTCGGCAGGATTTCATATTTAGCCCGCAGGAGGGTGCGCTTGTGCGGGGCACAAGCGCAAGGCCGGAGCACGACGGTGCGAGGCAGGACTGAAAGATTTTTCAGTAGAAAAATACTTTTGGTTTGGGAAGGAATTAGAATAGAAGTTCTTATCCTATAAAATAACTAGCCGTTAAATAACATTCACTTTTTTACCCCAATAATTTCTTTCTCAAATTATAACTGTTCGCATGCCCCAAATGCCCGAGATATGACTGAATCATCGGAATATCTCCTGATGCCAAAAGCCCGTCTTCGTTCCTTCGGCACTCATACAATCTTTTCTTGAAACGCTTAACGACCTTCCTTCGGACGAGCGTGTGGGTCGGCTTGATGTAGTATCCCAAAAAATCAATCCCTGTTTCTATCGGCTGTAAAATTGTTTTATCTTTACACAAACACAATCTCAAATTTTTTTCTAAAAAGCAATTGATTTCTTCTACCACTTTCTTTAATCTTTCCTTGTCTTCATCCAGGATAATAAAATCATCCACATATCTTATATACCGATAAAATCCTAATTCATCTTTTACAAAATGGTCCAGTTCGTTTAGATAAACATTGGCAAAAAATTGGCTCGTCAAGTTGCCGATGGGCAGACCCTTGTTCTTATCGCCCAAGAGAAGTGACTTTTCTTTTGGAATCAAATTCTTCGTGTATTTGGGACCCTTAAAAATATAATTTGAGGTCGGGTCATGATGTATTATTTTCTTCGCCAGCAAGAGGACTTCATTTTTCCATTCTTCTTCCGCGAGAATTTTTAATATCTTGTTTTCCACTATCGTCCATAAAATACCCCTGTCCACATTCCTGAAAAATCCTTTTACATCCATTTTCAGGAAATACAATCTCTGCCTGTTCCTCCCGCCTCGCGCCAGATGAAATTTCAGTTTCCTGACTGCTTTGTGAACTCCTTTTCCTTTAATGTTCGCATAAGAACATTCAATAAAATTATTCTCAAACATTTTTTGTATTTCATTGCAGAGTAGATGATGCACTATTCTGTCCCGGAAATCGCTGGCAAATATCTCACGCGGCGATGGATCCTTCACAATAAAGCAGATATGGCGGGAAATTTCATACTTTCCGCTTTTTAGGTCCGAGAGCAGCGAGAACAGGTTTTCTTCCCGTTTTAGTTCAAATTTTAGAGCATTGACCGTATCTTTCTTGTGTCTCAAACATTGAACATATGCTTTATATAACTTTTCAATAGTGAATATGGTCATACATTTTGAAGAATATTTCAAACCAAAAAGAGAACTGGAAAAGAAGAGTGCTAGCGGACGCGGACTACCTAACACACCGCACGTAGTTGTTGTTGGTCTTATTGTTGTTGTTGATATTGCCCGTGGTCATGTTGACGTTGTACGCCCATGTGCTATTGGATGGGACAGTGGTACTAGACCAATAGTTGTTCGCCACAAAGCCAGCCACAATAATTCCTTCCGACTCAATCATGATAACCTCTTATCCCTCAAAATCTTCGGCTTGAACAACGAAGAGATCGAGGAGCGGAAGGTGGCATTCTTTTTTCCACGCTTGTTTGCCCATCAGGCAAGCAATTCCGGGAAAGTCATCTCTTTTGTAAGAACTTTTTCCAATTCTCTGTTTGATTCAAAATATCCAAGATTTTCTCGGACAAGAAAAAATATGCGTTCTCCTTGCCCAGCTGATGTAATTCATTCGCTACCCTTACATATGTCAAAAGTTTGCTTATATTTATACTTATTTCAGATACATAAACAATCCTTTTTTCATTTTCCCTTTCTGTGCTTATTTGATTTATCAGAACGATGCATTCTGCGCAACATCCGAGCATTTTCTCCCCCAGGAGATACTTGTATTGTTTGGAAAATTTCGGGACGCGCTCGTGCAGATCCTTCAGCAAGAAGAATACGCTGTTGTATATGGGGAGTTGAGAATATAGGGACATAATACGAGAGAATATTGAGGTTTAACCTTGATAAAACCTCAATATTCTCTTATCACTTTTACACAGGTGTGGGAAGTTGATAAGGACATAACACTTCCTCGCGGTCGCGAAATTATGTTATGCTTGAGAAACTTTTCTATGTAATGCAGAACTCCCTCCCGAAACGCCCCTCCTTCGTCGGGGTCATTTCGGGAGAATGAATGCATGAATTAATGAAGAAAGAATGCTAGCGGACGCGGACTACCTAACACACCGCACGTAGGAGTCGGTGGCCTTATAGCCGTCGCCGATATTGCCCGAGGTCATGTCGACGCTGTACGCCCATGTGCTATTGGATGGGACAGCGGTACTAGACCAATAGTAGTCCGCCACAAAGCCGGGAGGAGTACGGGTGGCGTTGCCGGAAGCAATGTAAGTGGCATCTGTGAGTGTTTTTAATTCTTCCATCGTAGGCAGTCGTCCCCCGGCAATGCCGCAGGCGGTGTTGGCGGTGTCCCAGTTCATGTAGGTATCAGAAGATACGAAAACTCCGGAAGAGTTCACTCCCTGAACATCCCAAGTGGCAGCGCCCACAGGACTGGATGACCACGCTTGGATGGGTGTAGATGTGCCTTTTATGCCGCTGGCTCCCCAGCGTATATACACATCAGAGAGACCCGAGTTGTTGTAGGAAAGGCAGGAGGAAGAAGCTCCGGAGTCGGTAATGGCATCCAGCATGGCTTGCACGCTAGCGCAAGCGGCGGAGTAATTGCCGGGAGTATCATAGGAGAGCTCCGCCTGGGGTATCATGTTTTTTAAGTTTGATTTGATGGCCGCGGCTGTACCCTTCCCCCGGGCAATGTTGAGAGAGGCCAGGACTACGCTGGCGAGAATTCCGATGATGGCGACAACCACCAAGAGCTCAATGAGTGTGAACCCCCCCCGCAGATATTTTTATTAATTTTGTACTTTTTTGATTTCATGAAGATAGATTAAATATAACATATCCGTCTATATTAATTTTACCCCCCCCCAAGAAACAAGAAAGCTTGTTTCTTGGCAATTAAGAATTCTAGGTTCTCTGGGTTACGCATATATAAATCATTATACCATGAAGATTAATTAAAGGTATCCCTCTCAACTCCCTGCTTATCTTTTCTTTCCATTATATTATACTCCTGACCCCCCCCGCACAAGCTTTAGAAACGGTTGGTGGGGACGCCCTGCCTCCGCTACGCTTCGGCGTCTGTCCTCACCCCCTCTTTTCCATGCATATTTAATTTCGCGCGGATTTTCTTTTTTCGGGATGGGAGAGGGGTGTATTAGGAAAAATTCTTTTTTGAATTTTATAAGTATTACCATGTCGCAGTAGTCCTCTGTAAGAATTGACCGTCTCTGGTTTCGGATATCCTTTCATATTTTTTATTATTTTCTTCTTGGTAGCTGTTCTTAATTGTCTATGATGTGGAAAATGTACCCACCCCAGAAAATCTACCCCAGACCCGTATGTTTTTATGTAGACCTTATTTTCATGTAATGTAAGATAGAGTTTATTGTTTAAAAAATTATGAAATTTTACCAGTAAATCTTCTAAATACTTTTTATCTTCAGATAAAATTATAAAATCATCGGCATACCTTATGTAATATTTTACTCTTAACCCTTGTTTCACAAAAATATCAAACTCATGCATATAAACATTTACCAAAAGCTGAGATGTTAAATTTCCTAACGGCAAACCTTTTTTCATCTCAGCCATGGCATAGATTGAATTTGGAACATAAAAACTATCTATGACTTGTTCTAGTAACCAGAGAATATCTTTGTCTTCTATATTTCTTTCTAAAATTTTCCTTAAAATGCTATGGTCAATATTCGCAAAAAACTTTTTGATATCGCATTTTAAAACATAGCAGGTGCGGGTATGATTTTTTGAGACCTTGCCGGCAAAATACTTGAACCGCTCAAGCGCCTTGTGGGTGCCTTTGTTCTCTCGGCAGGAATAAGAATCGTAAATAAATCTTTGTTCAAAATATGGATACAATTCTTTATATAAAAGATGGTGCACCACTCTGTCGCGAACCGTGGCTTTGTGGATATTTCTCGGTTTTGGGTCAGAAATATTGAAGGCAAAATATGAATTATGGGTATATGTTTTGGCTTTGAGCGCATAGAAAATTTCCGTTAAATTGTCCGTGAGTTTTGCTTGAAATTTTATGATGTCGTTTTTATGCCGTTTGCCGCGCAGAAAACGCTCCCAGGTAACGAGCAAATTTTCCATAGATATGATATCTTGATAACTATGAGTGAACATATGTCTAAAAATAGCACCCCCCCCCCAAGCACAAGCTCCGCTCGTGCTTGTAAGAACAAAAGAGGCCTATCGTTTATGGCACGACCATATCGTAAATTTGAAACGACTCGACCAGCTGACTTTTGGGGCCAAAATAGACGACACTTTTGTGTTAATTTTGGAGTTAATATTTCGGGCAAGTTTTGCATATGATAAGTTTGAAAAGTTGTCTTTGGTGTCTCAGTCAATCGGCAAAAATGATTTATTGAAATTCTTTCTGCAAATAGGATGGGAACATAAAATGTTAAATCACGCGCAATATGGAGAATTTATTCTGCGCTTAGATGAAATAGGCAGAATGCTCGGCGGTTGGAAGAAGAGCTTGGCAGAAAAAACTCCCACTAACAAGTAGCGGGAGAAACAAGTGAGTTGCAGAACGAGAGGATGGCGTTGTTGTCGTTCCACGGGTTCTCGAAGTTGCCGAGGTTGCGGTTGAAGTCGTTATCGAAGTTCCGATTCACTTCCGGCACGCGGTGGTTCCGCTCGGCCCTCTCTGTTAATGTACAGCGCACCTTCCTTGCCACCAGGGAAAGCCATGCATAGCGCCAGCCATCCCTTGTATTTTATTCGGAGTCAAAACTCCCCAATGTGCTGCACCGACTTATTTGTTTTTTCATAAAAGATTGCGCTCGTTTACAAGGCGTACCCCATAAACCTCTGGCTTTTTTCTTTTACGGGAATTCGATTGTATGTAGCCGTAGCCATATACATATCTAATATCTAAAATTTAGTATAGCAAAACTTGAGTTAAATTAAAAACACACCGCTTGCAAATGTGTGCAATACGGTGCGCTACAACTAACGATATGTGCCGACCCTTCCGCCCCGCCAAAAATTGGACGGAAGGGTCAAAGAACCAAAGGACAATCTCCTCGCTAAGCGACTAAGTGCCCGAGGGCTCGTCGCAGAACGAGAGGAGGGCGCGGTCGTCGAGCCACGGGCTCTCGAAGTTGCCGAGGTCGCGGTAGAAGCCGTGCTCGAAGCGCCGATCCACTCCCGGCACGCGGGGGGACCGGGCGTCGAGCGGGAGACGCTCCTTCTCGTCAAACGAGGAGTACCAGTACCCATCCGGCAACTGGCGACGCTTCGGGTAGATGACCTCGATCCCCTGGGGACCGACGAGGTGCGAGCCGATGCTCTTGAGGAACGCCAGGCGCTCCTCGCTGGTGGTCATGCCACCGACGGTCTGCTTGTGGGCACGCACCCACAGACGATCGCCGGGCTTCAGCACCCGGGTCGGGTTCGAGAAGTCCATCCCCGCGAACTCCGTTACGAGCTTGTAGTCCTCCGGCACCACGATGATGCCGAGGTCAGCGAGCAGTCCGAACTTCACGACGGGCTCGACGGGCTTCGCGGGAGGCGCTTCGATGTTGCACTCGGCACGCAGAAACGCAGCGAACCGATCGCCACGCTCTCTCGGGGTCAACTCTACGAACGGCTGGACATCGGCTTCGATCTCCGCCCATGGGGTATCCACGGCGAATGAAGCGATCAGTGTTCGAGCTTGACCCTCACTTGGGGCTTTACTCATGACTGGTCTCCTTTCGGGAGATGCTAGGGGCGACAGAATGTCGCCATAGCTTTTAATTTACAAAGTTTTATTTTATAATCTAAAAGCTATGGCGAGTTTGGTATTTTGTACTTATTTTAAAGAACTTGATATCTGTATATTATACACCCTTTCAGGTAAAAAGTCAAGGTTTTAAACTACCCTGTATTTAAGGCCTTTAGGGAGTCCGCCGTCTCCTTCCTCCCACGGCGGAAAGGTACGCGAACGGCGGGTAGGTCAAGCACATAACCTTTGAGCCCTCGGGCATTTCTGCTAGGCGTCCATGACTAAAGGATGAGCACCGTAGAAAAACGAAGTCCTATAATCTAGTAGCGAAAGCGACACACCAAACACTAGAATGAAAACGTGGGGTGGGGATGGCGAGGGCAGAACACTCTCGGTAATCCGAGAGTGTAGTCCGACCCGGGGAGAGGAAACTTCCTCTCCCCAAGAAGAGCGGGCTTTGCCCGCACAGAGGCATCTAGGCGCGAGTAGCCCTAGCGGAAATGCCCGAGGCGAACGCCGAGGGTGCAACCCCTTTAATCACTGACGCTGAAATGTTAGAATGAACGAGGCACAATATTTGGATTTGAATTTCTCCTGCGGGCTAAATATGAAATCCTGCCGAAAGACATAAGCCGAGGAAAATGGAATCCTTCCAAAATCATTGTTTTCATTTTCCGAGTCCGTATTAACCATTTTGCATTTGTCAGGAATTTTTAATAAAGTAAGTTCTAACCAAGTCGTAAAAACACTCCAGCAGTGTGCCTAAAGGTTTTTTCGTAAAATTTTCGCTCTGCTCGTCTAAATTTTGCTGAAAAACCCTTGAGTTTAATTGCGGAGTATCTTTTAAAATCAGCTAGAACCTATTTTAGTAAAAATTGTTCCTAAAAACCTATCAAATGAACCAATGCGCACGCTCCGCGTGCCTCTTAACTTTAAACTAATTACCACGCTCTACTAATGTACTAATTCAAGCGGACTCGGAAAAGCGGAAACAAAAGTTTTGGGGATATGGATTCCGCTTTTCCTCGGCTGAATGTTTTTGAAATTCGGCGAGATTCGGAATTCTGCCCGCAGGAAGATCCGCTATGAGAAAAAGTCAAGCATTTCTGTAAATGGTTTTGTGTTTCATCATCATCCAGACAATGTTCACCATTTGGCGGCGTAAGCAGACGAGCGCTTGGCTCTTGGATTTGCCTTCGGATATCTTTCGTCTGAAGTATGCTTTGGCTCTGTCATTGCCCATGCGTGATATCTGTGAGAGCGCCATGCGGTGAAAAGCGCAATTCAGTCGTCTGTTGCCGCTTCTGCTTTTTACATGCCGGACTTTCTTGCCACTTGACCTTTCCCTTGGTGAACAGCCGGCATATTTAGACAAAGCTCCGGGAGAAGTGAATCGGTTGATGTCGCCGATTTCCCCCACGATGGTGGAGGCCAGCACCACCCCACAGCCAGAAGCAGTTTGAATGGTGTAATTGTTTTTCAAGAGCTCGGCCATATCTTTTTCAAGATCAGTTACTTCAACATGAATATCCAAAAGTCTTCGGACTTTTCTTTTCATGGTTTTGAGGAGAAATAGATCGCATTTCGGTTTGGCATTTCTCCAAAATCTTAATGCTTTAAGTGAAAACGGATCTTTGAATTTCTGTTCATACTCTGTGTTGTATATCCGATACAGAAGCGTATGGACTTGATTTTTTAGTCTGGTTCTCTCAAGAATGAGGTCTTCTCTGTCTATCGATATTTCCTTTAATTGCTTGGCTTTCTCGCTCTCATGCGATATGGTATATGGTAGGAGCGTGTCAATACTTTGTATCATGACTTTAGCGACTCCTAGCGCATCCAGGGAATCACTTTTCTCTGGATGTGTTGCGTTTTGACGAGCTCGGTCAACGAGAATGCTCGGCACATGGTAGACCGGATACTTCTGATACAAATATCCCGCTAATCGCTCGCCATATCCCCGAACATCTTCCAATCCGAAGAAGGGTGAAAGAACACCTGAGTGTTCTTTCACTTTCTCGTTGAGCGTTTCAAAATCTTCCTTGTAATTACCGACCGTGATTTCAAACAATTTCTCTCCGTAGGGAGAGATACCGACTGCGGTATGAGTGTCCTTGTGGACATCAATACCGACAAACACGCAACCTTGCTTTTGAGCTGTTGTCATTTCTTTTTCAATTAACTTGTAATCTCACTTTCGAGGGTGAGTGTGCATGAATTGAATCCCCAGTATGCGAGAGTCATGTCCCAAAGGGTGACCATCCGCTATTTGCTCATGTTCGTGCACAGAAGAGATGTGGGGCAATCCTCCGTTAGTCGTACTCTTTCGAGCGACAGGGTGCGGGTATGCTATGCCACATCTCATCTCTGCACTCTACCAAGTTTTGCTTCCTTAATTTAAATACAAAAACCCAGTAGATTCTCTCATACTGGAGGTTGGGGAGGAATGCGGGATATTTTGTAAAACAAAAATTTTAACTTGTATTGAAATGATTGGGAAATTAAATTCCTCTCAGTATGTTATAATTAATCTATTATAAAACCAGATAAAATAAAAAAGGTGATTGGTTTTACGTGTGGGGCGATGGATCTACTTCATGCGGGACATGTGCTGATGCTTAAAGAATGCAGAGAGCAATGCGATTTTCTTATTGTCGCTCTTCAAATTGACCCATCAATAGACAGACCAGAAAAAAATAAGCCGATAGAAACAGCAGAAGAAAGAATGATACGCTTACAGGGTTGTAGATACGTGGATAAAATAGTTACCTACAATACTGAAGTTGACCTGTATAATCTTTTGAAAAAATTAAATCCGGACGTTCGTTTCATGGGGATAGATTGGAAAGATAGACCTAATTATTCAAGAGATCTACTTCAGGACATGAAAGTAATTTACAATAGTCGTGATCATAACTATTCAAGTAGTGACTTGCGTCAGAGAATTATGTTTACATAAATTGTCTACAAGCATTGAATATATATTTTCTTTAATCGTTAAATATTTTTCATTACAATTACTTTTAATCTTTTTTAACGTGGCGTGGATGAAGACTCGAAAGAATCTTTCTTGCGAGTAAGAGCTATGTGCGGGATGCAGGGGTCGAACCTGCGACCTTCGCTATGTAAAAGCGTTGCTCGTACCAACTGAGCTAATCCCGCAATATCTATAGTATATAATACAACATAACTAACTTCAAGCCGTGGATAAGTAGACTGATAAACCTACAAAAAAGAAATACTTTACCATTTGGAATCTTTAATATTTATATGTGCTATACAAAACTTTTTTTAACAATTAGGGGTTGAATTGAAAGAATCAAGGAATTAACTGTTGGTGATAATATGTTATATTAGAGATATAAAGATAAATAAAAATATGATGAAAATAATTAATAAATGGCACTCAATTTTAGACATGCCTAAAAAAGATTTTTATTGGCATCAAGCTGATGTTTTAGAAGAGCTGAAAGAACTTGAGGAGGCAGAGGGTTTAGTAAATAAATGGAGTGAATTGTCTGATGTTGTATATACTTATACACGAGCACATTGGTCTGGTCATACAGACATAGAATTTCCACTCAATAAAGCTAATTTTTACATCGGGCTTTTTTATATGTTTCCTAAATATTCTTTGCGCTACGGATTTTATAGAGTTTTAGGAAAAAAAATTAATAAAAATGCAAAACTAAAAGAAGTTCGCAATCCAAAGAAAATTGAAAAATTGGAACATATCGCAAAGAAATATAACTTAGATCCTATAAAGTTTAAAGATGAAGCGAAGAAGTTAATTAAAAGATGGGTGTTTTTAAAATAAAACAATGACAAAAGAAATTCTCAATAGGATACTTATCGTTGGAGATGCGGGGAGAGGAAAGTCCACATTGGCATCAAAAATTTCTGCAAAACTAGGGATACCACATTATTCTACTGACGATTTTTACTATGAAGTAAAATTTTCAAAAGTTAGAAATAGGCCAGAAAGTATTGAAAAAATAAAAGAAATTTTTAAAAATGATAAGTGGATTATTGAGGGCACAACCAAACATTTAATTGATCCTGGCTTACATTCTGCAGATAAGATTATTCATCTTAGATATAAAAGTATACTTACTCAATGGATATTTCTTATTAAGAGATATTTTCAAAGAGAAAACGAAACAATTGGGGGATTATATAAACTCATGAGGCATGTTCTCTATAAGAAATATCATTTAGGACATAGAAAAGGAAAACCAACGCCAACTGAGATTATTGATCCACATAAACACAAAGTAGCTACACTTTCTTCTTTTAAAGAAATTGATGAGTTTATAAATTCTTTGTAATTTTTGGTAGAATAAATTTATGAAAACAGAAAATGAAGAAAATTATTGTACTCTCTACTTAGTACGTCACGGGGAGACGGAATGGAACGTAAAGAAGATAAATCAAGGACAATCTGAATCTTTTTTAACAGAAAAAGGTATAGAACAGGCGAAAGAAACAGCGGAAAGACTCAAAGATATTAAATTTGATGCGATTTTTTCCTCCGATTTATCTAGGACCCAAAGAACCGCAGAGATTATAAAATTAGATCGTGAACTTATTATACAAACATCACAACTATTAAGAGAGCGAGCACATGGGAGCTTCGAAGGAAAACATGCTGATGTTTTTAAAAACACACTAAAGGAAAAATTAGAAGAAAGAGAAAGTTTGTCTGGAGATGAGTATCATTCATTTAGACTTGCTCCTGACGTTGAGACTGATGAAGAACTTGTGACTAGATTCTTAATTAAATTAAGAGAAATAGCTGTCGTGTATCCAGGTAAAAATGTATTAGTTGTTAGTCATGCTGGACCTATCAGAAATTTTCTTGTTAAAATAGGTTATGCAGAAAGAAAAGCATTAGCAGGTGGAACTTTCAAGCAAGGAGGATATGTTAAAGTTTTTTCGGATGGAGTAGACTTTTTTGTAAAAGAAGTGTGAGGGCTTAGAAAACCTGAAGGAGGAGAATAAAACTCTCGTGATATAATCAATGAGAGGGTTTAGAAGATTAATACACTTCCTGCTGGTAACATTTTTCACAATATAAAATATAGCCATCTTTGGGATTGAATAATGAATTGATAGCTTCCCCACATTTTGCACATAGAGCTTGATGCCTTTTACCTAAAGGCGCCATATATAAATATTGTTGAAGTCTTAAAGAAGGATGAGTGGATGGAAGAGGCAATTTCATTTTTCGCAGGAACTGTAGTTCTGATTCTACAATCCGAAAGGGCCGTCCAGTAACTTCGCATTTTATTCCAAAATTTATTATGTCGTCAGATACTTTATTTATAACCTGTGGAAGATCCTTGGTAGAAATAAATTGTGCATTACCAGCGTTAGTTTCTGGCTCCTTTGCAATATATCCGCCGAGCTTTTTAATTTCTTCATCAGTTAAAGGAAAAGAAATTTGTGCCAAAGAAAAGTTGTAAGGCATTGCTGAAAATTGCATCTCTACTCCATCTCCGTATTCTCCCCGCTTCATCATATCGGATTTTATTTCATCCAATATTTTAAAATATTTTTCAGGTAAATATTGCTTGTTTAAAATGCAATAAGATTTATTTTGTAAACCAAAGCACATAAAGCAGTTATCTAGATTCTTTGAATTGAAGATAAATTCGCAATTAGTGCAAAATTTTGAAGAAATCGAGAATTTTACATTACTGGATTGAGAACCTATATTTGTCGTGCTATATAAAAGTTCCGAATGTCCACCAGAATAAAGAAAGTCCATGGAATCTTTATTGGAAAGTCCCCCATCTGCATGACGTATATGTTCTGAATTTTCTGATTGAGTGATATCGTAAATATTTTTTGTATTAGAAAGCAAAACTCCCGTTACATTTTTCACAGCCGTATTCCTGGAAGCATTCATTGGATTTGATTTTACAGATTGCCAAAACTTTTCCTTGGACTCATTTAAAAAGTCGCGAGAAAATGGAGAATTTATCCTCATAAAATTTTCATAATCTTCTTTTGAAACTTGTTGGTTCCAAATACAATATTTTGCATTGCGCATATTTACACACCCGAAACAATCAATACAATTTCTATAGTCAAACAAAAAGATACTATCAGCGCAGTCTTTTGAAAAGTATATAAAAGAAGATTTATAGGAATTATCGATATGAAATCCATTATAAATATAATCAGATTTATACACAAAAGACGAATCCATGACTTCTTTGCTTGATCCAGCCATATGGGAATACCAGATATCCTCTGAGCCATAGCAACCAAAAGCATAATAGCCATTTTTTAGATTTCGTCCGCCATTTGAATAATCGCTATTTACGCTTGAGGGATCACGATTTGTAAGCGATGGCATAGGAAAAATTTTCCGAAGTTGAAAAAGAGTTTCCATGGGGCTTATATTGCTATCGTACTCTTGCCCAAATGTAAAAGCATTAAATTCTTCAGAAATAAAATATTTGTAATCATATACAAGAAAAGGGCGTTCAGGTGGCAAAGTTGAAATCATGGATTCTTTATGTCCATGTACATCACATTTATGTTTAAAGAATTGAAACATTCCCATATATAAAAACCTCCGCATTCTTCGACACGTGGGACAAAAATTTGGTGCTGGAACACGAAGCATTTTAAGGAATTCTATATCTTCGCTCGTAATTTCAAATTGTCCCTCGCAGTGCTTATGCTCTCCACTCCACTTGCACGGGCGCGTATGTGGGGAAAGTTCTTCAAAAATCTCATCAAGTAAACTATCAAATTTTGGTGTTTTTGATTCCATGTATTTTATTCTTTATTTGACTTCTACTTTTTGTATGGTTGGTATGAATTTTAAAAGCTTCTAATAGGATATTAGCAAGAAGTTTTGTTTCACGATAAGATCTATCTCCCACTGATAATCTTAAATATGGTAACGCACTATTATTTTCTGGTCTAGCAGATGAAGCAAAAATTCTTGGCAAAGAAAAACCAAAACTCAACCCTTTTACTAAAGAGATTTCTTGTTTTTTTGCTAGCGATAATGCGATATTTATAAACTTATTTAAAGAATTACGCTCATTCAACAAAGGATCACTAAAAGAAAATGTTAGTATTGCTCCATTTGAATCATATTTTTTTGCTAGTAAATAATCTGGGTGTGATTTTAATAAAGGATAATTAACTTGAACGACTGATGAAAGCATCTTTTCCTTTTCTATTATTTTACCTATTAAAATTGCATTTCTAGTAAATCTTTTCATTCTTTGTTTATATATCTTAAGTGAATATATTGGGAAACTACTGACCGAATTGTCGTACATAATTGTTCCTGTATTTGTCCTAAGGCGACTGACAATTTTAGAAATTGGTGCGGGGATCACTACAAGTCCACCCATAGAAATATCAAGACCTAGTTGAAGATATTTACTACAACTATCATAGTATAAAATTTTTATTTTTAAATTTTTAAGTTTAGGAAAAGGCAGTAGCTCACCCGACAGTATCGAACCATCAATGACTAAATAAATATCTTCTTTAAGAATTTGCGTTTCGAGTCGCTTTATTATTTTTTCTATATCTACCATTCTTAGCTCGGATGTATTTGTAATAGGATCAAGAAAAACCACCTTAGGTTTTTTACTGAGAATGAGCTCACATATTTCAGTTGCATCGTATGTATTAGACTTCTCAATTTTAATCATCGGTAATCGTGATATCTGTTCATAAGTTTCAAAATAAATATAATGAGGAATAAGTACAATATCGTTCGATTTAAGAATGTATCTTATAAGATAGCTTTCTATTAAATTATAAGCTGCCATGCCTGACGAGGCCATTAGTAATGTATTCTGTGTTGTGTCGAGAGAAAATATGTCAGTGAGATGATTCTCCAGATTGGATAAGCGATTACTTCGATATCTATTATAATTAATCTCCGTATTATTTTGGCAATCGAGTGTAAAAAACATAGCATCAATACTTTGATCGTATGATGGTGATCTCCAATCAAGTATTAGCGACGCGCTTAAAATTTCGTAGCAAAGAACCCTATATTCTTGCAGAAATTTAGTAACTTTTTTACCGTAATCAACCACTGGTAGTAATGGATCTAAGTTTATATCTTTCATAGTACTTAGAACCTTAAAGACATTTGAAATAGTCTTTTTTGAAGCTAGAACCGCTGATTTATCAATATGTAATTTTTCAGCAGTGCAATAATTAAGATATTTTTCAATGTCTTTGTGAATACCTTGAGCAGATTGTTTTATATTATTAAATCTATTTTTTAGATACTCTTTATCTTCACGGACATCTTTTTTTTGAATCTGTAATGAAAGAAATTGATCTTTATCCTTCAAAGGAATATTTATTTTTGAGTTTATTTTCATGTATGTTTATACTAAAAAAGTGATGTTTCATTTGTGAGGACAATATCATACATAAACTATGCTTTTCATAAATTTGTTAACAAACTTAAATTCTTTTAAATTAAAAATTAAACTTCGATTTCTATACTGATTTTTTCATCTTCACCCACTTCAATTTCAATATTTTCTGCCCTTGCTAATGAAGCAATATCTTCTAAGAAACCAGTAAGTTTTTCTTTTTGTTCTTTTGAACATTTAATTTTTAATACGGAAACAGGAGTACTTAATTTTATTTTGTTATCAGCTTTATATTTTCTTATTTCAGTGATAACTGATAAGACAAAATCTACCCCTTCCTTTTTTCCTTCATTAAAATACTCAATATTTCCAGATGGCCATGATGAATTATGAATACTTTTTATACCCTCATTAGTACTAAGATAACCGGAATCACTATCGGAAGTGACTGATTCTACAGTGTTTTCACCTTCCTGTTTAGTTATAATATTTGCATGGAACATTTCTTCTGTTATATGTGGCATAAAAGGAGATACCATCTTGAGAATATTAAAAAAACTGTGATAACAAGCATATTGAGCTGAAATTTTCTTTTTATCTGTCCCAGACTCTATGGATAATCTTTTTTTAACTATTTCTAGATAATTATCACAAAATTCTCTCCAGAAAAAATCCTCAAATGTTTGACGAGCTTGAGAATACTCGTAACTCTCAAAAGCTTCTGTCATTTTTTGAGCAGTTTCAACTGATCTATTTAGAACCCACTGATCAATAGCTTCTAAGTCATTGTTAAAAACTTCTGTTTTAGGATCGAAACTTTTCAATTTACTTAGAACTAATTTACCTGCGTTGTAAAGTTTTGTTACTAATTTTCTACCTTTTTCTACTTCTTTTTCATCAAAATAGGTATCTTTTCCAAGAGAAGATCCCGACATCGCGTATCTTATAGCATCGGCAGATTTTTGGTTTATTAAATCTTCAGGTTTATATTTTCCACCACCAGTTTTTTTGCTGATTTTCTCTCCTTTTTGGACTAATATATGACCGGAAATCATTAAATTTTCCCACGGAATATCATTATGTTTATACAAGGACATCAAAATAGAATAGACAGCCCATGTTTGTATTATGTCATGAGCTTGTGGCCTCATGGACATTGGATACATTTTGCCATTGAGTTTACCATTTAGAGGATTGTTGTTGTTAATTTCTGGAGACAAAGAAGAGGTAAACCATGTATCCAAAACATTTTTTTCTGGTATCATTTTACCTATTTTACAGGAAGAGCAGTCTTGGACATTAGTTTCCTTTTTAGGATCAATTGGCATCTCATTTTCAGACGGAATTGTGATATTGTCACAATTATTACAGTTAAATACTGGTATTGGTATTCCATAAAAACGTTCTCGTGAAATACACCAGTCCCATTTTAGACCTTTTACCCATTCCTCATATCTTTTTTGCATATGTTCTGGATGCCATTTTATTTTATTCCCAGCTTCTAGCATTTTTTCTCTCATGTCAAGAATTTTTACAAACCATTGAGTAGTAGGTAAAAACTCAACTGGAGTACCACATCTTTCATGTACGCCAACACTATGTTTAATTGGTTCTTCTTTTCTAACCACCCCATCATTCTTTAATTTTGCCACTATAGTTTTCCTTGCTTCTTTGATGGTTTGTCCTTCAAGTTCTGGTATTTCTTCTACTTTTTGTAATTTTCCATCTTGTTTAAATATAATTTTTTCAGGTAAATTGTATTTTTTAGCCCAATAAATATCAGTTTCATCACCATAGGTACAGCACATCACGGCTCCTGTACCTTTTTCTTTTTCAACTTTTTCGTCTGTCATTATTTCAACTTCTTGTCCTAGGGGTGTTATAACTTTCTTGCCAACAAGATCTTTAAACCTAGAGTCGTCAGGGTGTACAAAAATAGCACTACATGCAGGAAGTAGCTCTGGACGGGTTGTTGCTATAATCAATTCTTTACCTTCCACTGTTTTAAATAATAAATCGTAAAATATAGCATCCTTCTCTTTATCTTCTTTTTCTGCTTGTGCAAAAGAGGTTTGGCACTCAGTACAATAAAGCGTGGGAGCATTTTTTTTATAAATAACTCCCATTTCGTATAATTCTTTAAAAGTAGATTGTGATATTTTTTGAACTTCAGGAGATATGCTCGAATACTCTAATCGCCAATCGACGCTAAGACCGATGGACTTCCATAAATCTTCATACAGGTGTTTATATTTGTCTGTAATTTCAAGACAAATCTTGGTAAAATCTTCTAAGCCTACAGCATTACCCCTTACACCAGTTTCTTTTTCTACTAATCGTTCTGTTGGTAAGCCATTATTATCAAGTCCGAAAGAGTAACGAACATTTGAACCCTGCATCCTTTTAAAACGAGTAATTATCTCTGCTTGAGTGTAAGAAAATATATGTCCAAGGTGAAGTGAGCCGGAAATCGTAGGAGGAGGGGTATCTATAGTAAAAAGATTTCCGGGTTGTTCTGGATTAAATTTGTATACACCTTCTCTCTCCCAAAAATCCTGCCAGTACCTCTCTTTTTCAAGTGGGTTATACCTTTCTTTTACCTCAATCTTTTTTTCTGGTTCTATTGGGTTTTTACTCATATTTGGCTTATTTTCCATATGCATAGTTGAACTAAAAAATTTCCCCAACCTCCTAAATCGATAAATCTGTAAAAATTAATCCTTTGGAAAAGAATAGCATAAAAAACAAAAATAAAGAAACTATTTTAATAGTTAACCAATAGGTTTTCGATATTACCACCTTTTAGATATTCACTTAATATTTTGTCATAGAGTTCGTATCTTTGTGTCTGAGTTTTTGGCCATCTTTGCATTCTTACAGTAGCCCAAATTAATCTTAAGAAAATAAAATGATTTTTGTATTCTGAAGGTTTAGGTAACTCATTTATAATAAATATTTTATCAATTTCATCTAGATATTGATTTATTTGTTTTCTTGTAAAGCTATACATTTTATGTGTTACATTCTTTTTTCCAGGATGAATTAAGATATGTGCAGAGTAAATATTTGCTAGCAGATCATATCCAATAGGAGCAAGGGCAAATCCCTCGAGGTCAATCACACCCTTAGGAAAAAGATTCGCTGGGTGAAAATCGCCATGTGTTAGAACTGTTGGAAATACAGACAAAGCATCCAATGCTTTTTTGACCGCCTGATTTGTTTTCTGAGTCAAGCTTGGTATTTCTGTATTTATTTCATCATCACGAAGCAAATCTTTCGTAAATCTTTCTTTACCCTCACATTCAGTACTTGTTTTTATTTGAGAAATTGTATAAATTTTTGTGATGTTCATAAATTCACTAAAGTGCTCGTTAGATATTTCACCATGTTCTCTAGTGTCTTGTAAGAATATATTTTCTAAATTATTTTTACCTAATGATTCTTCAATAAAATAAAACATCCCCTTATCTTCTCCTTGTGCAATTATTTTAGGAACAGGGAATCCTAATTCAAATAAATGTTTTTGGAAGTCTAATTCTTTTATAAGAACATCCTTTGGGCCAGTTTTTAAAAAAAGGTTTTCCATCACATATATTGATACTGGAGAAAATTCTCTCGATTTCACATAAGTGAAATTTTTCCCATCAATGATTATATTTTTAGAAAATAGGGTTTCTCTATCATTGGGTACGGGTAATTTTTCAGATATTTCAGACATATTTTTTATAATAATTTATATAAAATCAAAAGTAATAGGATGCCCAGGCTTTTGAATTGATGTAGCTAGTGCTTGTATGGTACGCATTACAGGAACATGTTGAAAAAGTTGACTTTTATTTTCTTCATTTTTCAACCACATAGACATTAATTGACGATTACTATCGCTATGAAATAAGCCGTTGTGTGTTTGTTCTGTATTGTATTCTTCTCCTTGCAAAAGTGATGCATTTGTTCTTGTAGAAATTCTTGCAAAAGCATCAATTCTATCCACCCCTTTGTTGCCAGAGATTGGAACATCAAAACATTGCACATCCACTGAGTGAAGCGTGGAAAGTTGTGCCTCAAATTCTATCTTAGAGATTCTTCCATTTTTATTATACATATCTGGTGGAATATCTTTCCATGTTCGAATAGAGGGTGTTGTCTGTTCTAAAGAAATTGTTCCAACTGTGAGAACTTTTCCAGTATCTTTATTTTTTAAACAAAATGAGGTTACTATGTCTGTTTCGCCATACTTTTCAGGATTTAATTCAACTGACGACCAATTTGGATAATTATCATCAAAATTTTCACTAAATTTCTTAGGAATTCTGTCATTTTGATCTGTCGGATAGGCAACATAGGAACTCATGGTCAAACTAAAAGTAGCATCAGGAAAAATCAATTTATTTAGTCTTAAAAATTGAACTGTCAAATCAATATAATGATAGCCCCCGTGCATTATCATTCCATAACCATATTTATAAGGATGGTCTTCTCGTGATTCATACTCTCTGTGTAAATTCCAGACTCCTCCAGCATGTCGAAAATGAAATGACGTCAATGGGGCTCCGAGTTCTACCATCTTTTGTCCAAGTGAGTTTAAAACTATATCATTATAAATTTTATGATATCGACTAAGTGTCATTACGGAGTGTTTAGCTGATCGTTTTTTTGTTTCTGAAATAAGATAATGCATAGTGGATTCAATTAACGTAGGATCAAATTGACCATTTTGCATTGGAGCCAATATGGGTTTTTCAACTAAGGAATCTATTTCATTTTCGATGCAATATTTTAAATAGCCCTCATGTGCTTTTAGTTCGGTGGCAATATAGACTTTTATAATTCCTTTTTGTTTCTTCAATTTTTCAAAAATTGGACCAAAAATATCTGGATCAGCCCAAGCATCTTTCTTTTTAGAGTCAGGTAAATAATATACTTTTTCAGGCTTTAGTTTAAGAGAAGCTATCTTATTATCAATTTCGACCTTTTGAGACTCAAGGTCTATAACAGAATATGAATCAATGAATCCTAAATCAATGGCTTCTTCAATACATGGAAGATACTTATTTCCCACAATATCATCAAAACCCACAACGATAAGGTGTGCTAATTTTTTCTCACCAATATTCTTGCTTAATTCTATCGCATCTTGATTCATAGCTTAATACTCACTATAATATCTATTATAGCATAATGAAACCCTTTGTGAGTGATCGTAAATATTATCCATCGTAAATATTTTAAAATATGAAAATTAAAATAAAAAAACTTAGAGAGGGTGCAAAATTACCAACATATGAACATCATGGCGATGCGGGGATGGATTTTTACTCAAGGAATACAGTACATTTTCTGCCTAGTGAGCAGAAGTGTGTATACACTGGAATTGCTATTGAAATTCCAGAAGGATATGTCGGTCTTATTTGGGACAAATCGAGTATTTCATTTAAGTTTGGATTAAAGGTTATAGGTGGTGTAATCGATTCAGGACATGAAAAGGAGGTTTTTATATTCATGATTAATAATTCTAATAAAGAAGTAGTTTTAGAAAAAGGACAAAAGGTTGCACAAATGATAATTCAAAAATTTGAAATTTGTGATAATATAGAAATAGGTAATTAATTTGGAATTACCCCACTAGTGTAATGTGCAAAAAAATGTCGATTAATATTAAAAAATAATTTATGATTATGAAAAGCAAGCCAAAAATTGGAATATTGGGTTTGGGAGTTGTCGGAACACAGTTTAAGCGTTGGTTTGAGGGGAAAAAATATAAAATAGGAGTTAATCTATTCCTCTATGACAATAAGCAAGAGAAAGGATATTCTGATGATATTAATAAGGCAGAAGTAATTTTTATAACTGTGCATACCCCAAGCTTATCAGATGGATCAATTGATCTTTCTTTTATTGAGTCAGCATTTAAGGGATTAACTGGTAAAAAAATTATAATAATAAAGTCTACGGTGTTGCCTGGAACTACAGAATATTTCCAAAAAAAATATAAACAACATAAAATTTTATTTAGTCCTGAATTTCTCACAGAAGAAAATGCTTGGGGGGATATTTATAAACCAAAGCGTCAGATTGTGGGTTTTACAAAAAATAATTTAGACGTAGCTAGTATGGTTTTATCACTTCTGCCTAAGGCACCTTTTATGTCTCCATCTAAAATTAATACTTCTAATCCAATCAAAATAACTGCAACAGAGGCTGAGATTATAAAATACGGAGGAAATGTTTTTTTGTCTAGAAAAATAAATTTAGCTAATATTTTAAATCTTCTCTCGGAAAAAATTGGTGCAAATTATGATAATGTTCGTTTAGGACTTGGGGCTGATTGTCGAATAGGAAGTTCACATCTAGATGTTCATGCTGGTGGTTATAAAGGATTTGGCGGTTGTTGTATACCAAAAGATCTTAACGCTTTTATAGCTTGCTTGGATTCTTGTCATCTTTTGGAATGTGTAGATATTTTAAAGAAAGATAGGGAATTTAATGAAAAACTTCTTGAATCACAGGGTTTGACTATACAAGATGTAAGTATTTGTACATTTTCAAGGACGAAGAAATAGTAAAAAAGTGTAAAAAACATCCTAAGGAGTTTTACGTTTCGAATTTAATTTTATTTAATAGTTTCAGTATGATGAACTTTTTATGCCTGAAGACTCAAAAACAACCCAAAGCCCTCTTCCCACAGAAAACTCTATTCCACCAAGCCCCCAAGAGCCTACCGAGCCTGTCCTTGAAAATACAGCACATTCTGAACCTTCCATTGCACTTCCTGAGGCCCTAGAAAGCTCACCAAACGACTTTTCAGTGAAAAGTAATGATATACCATCCTCCGATTCTACCCCTTCTGAACCCGAAAAAACCCAAGAAAATCAAGCTTCCTCCGGCGCTGAAGCTTTGGCGGACAAGGAAAATGAACCAGTTTCCGAGCCAGTTTCTGAGCCAAATCAAGACCCAGAACCGGGAACGCCTCAAATACCGGTAAATGAGCCGTTACCCGAATCTGAGCCGAGCGTTAGCCCGCTTCCCCAAAGCACCAGCGAGGCAAGCAAGGCGAAAGAAGAACCAAAACCAATAGAAACTCCCGAACCTGAGCCCGAAAAAGAAAAACCAAGAATTTCGTATATCAAATCCCAAAAAGCAAAGGAACTTCTAGTGATGGCTAGAAATGCAATGCAATTCAGAAAACGAAAGAAATTAGATCGCGTCATGTCTTTGTTTCTTGAAAAATCCAAAATCACGAATGACGAAGTCGAGAAATTTCTTCATGTCTCGGATGCAACTGCAACTAGATATCTTTCTATTCTCGAGAAAGAAGGAAAAATTAAACAGAATGGAAAAACTGGACACATGGTTTCGTATTCTAGAATTTAAAAATTTAAATATAGAAAAATTTAAGGGAGTGAGTCTCGCGTGCACGCACGGGTGGGTAGAGTTTTTGTGTAATCACAAAAACTCGGGGCAAGCACGATGGCATTGCGCCTTCGGGAATTCCGCTAGGGTGTCTGGGCTAAAGACGAGCGCCTGAGTGATATGCAATACTAAAATCTAAAAGCGAAAGCGACACACCAAACACGGACATGAAAAACCTGAGAGGGGTTTGTGCGGCCGGGTGGGGTGAGCCCTGTCCCGCTCTGCGGGATGCGAGTGAAACGAGCACGAACCGAGGCAACGCACTGGGGAGAGGAGAATCCTCTCCCCAACTAGCGGCTGGCTTTGCCAACGGCTCATTTCCTGGTATTTGAGCCGTTAGGCAAGAGCCAGCTACCTAGAACTGGCGCTCGTAGCCCTAGCGGAAATTCCCGAGGCGGATGCCTCGGGTGTATTCCTTTAGACCCAACACAATATGATATGATGAACGAAGGCACCGAGTATTTGTATTTGGGTCCTTGCAGAATTCCGAATCTCGCCGAATTTCAAAAACATTCAGCCGAGGAAAAGCGGAATCCATATCCCCAAAACTTTTGTTTCCGCTTTTCCGAGTCCGCTTGAATTAGTACATTAGTAGAGCGTGGTAATTAGTTTAAAGTTAAGAGGCACGCGGAGCGTGCGCATTGGTTCATTTGATAGGTTTTTAGGAACAATTTTTACTAAAATAGGTTCTAGCTGATTTTAAAAGATACTCCATAGTTAAGTAGTTTTATTTTTGTTATAATTTAAATATGAAACAAGTCAAATTTATGGGTAGTTTTATATTATGTTTTTTACTCATTAGCATAACTTTTTTCACTAAATTATCTTTTGCTCAAACTGACGTTCCTCTCTCTATCACATCCAATTTTTATCTACCTAATGCTATTGCTGGAATGGTTTATGAAACATCCATCAATGCCATCGGTGGCAACGAATCATATCTTTGGAGTATTACTAATGGCTCGCTCCCGCCTAAACTTAATTTAATAACTGCTTCATGTTTTACAACACCTTGCCAAGCACCAATTACTATCTCTGGAATTCCTGAAACTCCGGGAGTATATACATTTTTTATTACTGTTGTTTCCGGCAGGGAGAGCCATACTAAAGATTTTGAGATAATTGTCATTGCAGATACACCTGGGGAAATCCGGGGTTGTACTGCGGACACCTATAGATACCGGCAACCCACCAAAATTCCCGGTTTTACAATTACAATTGACGGTGAAATCGTGTCGCCGGACAATAACGGCTCATGTTATAAAAAACAGGGATTGTCAGCCGGTTTACATCGCGCGGTCACCACAATACCGTCCGGTTATTCCAACGCTTATTATTGGGCTTGCCGAAACTGTCCAGCCGAAGCGCCAACTAATGGCCATTCTAGTTTTTATTTTCCGGCGCGCATCTCTAACGACCAAGCGAATATAGATGTTGAAATTTTTCAAGGAGAATATGTGGTTCTGTGGTGGAGATACTTTCCTGAAACACCCATAGGTTGGTTAGATAAATTTGTTCTGGATAACACGGGTTCATTCACAACAGGTTGGGTATTAGACCCCGGAAAAAGTGGCGCTACTCAAAACAGACAAATAGGGGTCACTTTTTATGTTGATGGCCCAAAAGAGTTGGGAGTTTATAGTGGGAGGATTGTCGCCAATATTCCGTATTCTGATGTAGAAATGCCATTTGTCGGCGATCATGGATTTTATTGGCATGTTCCCGATCAGTTTAAAGATGGAAATAAACATGAACTTTATGCCTACGGGGTTGATACCGAAACTGGTACAGAATATGCTTTAACCCAGACGCCACAGATTTTTGTGGTCTCATCCAAAAACTCCTTCTCAACACCTTCAACTCAACCGACATCAACACCGACATCTCCTACTTCTCCGGCAATATCTCCGGCAATATCAACTGATATACAAGTCCAAGTATCTGCTCTGAACGTCCGTCAAGACGCGGCTTTGAGTGCACCAAAAATGAGTTTAGTATACCGAGGAGAAGTGTTAAAAAAACTTGAAGAAAAGAATGGCTGGATTAAAGTCCAATTGTTCAATAACCAAATAGGTTGGGTCTTCGGGCAATACACTACTCCTGTCGCAGTCTCCGCCATTTCAACTTCCCGCCGGGAGGTGATTGTTACAGCTTGGGTTTTAAATGTAAGAAGCGGCTCTGGAATTAACACCGGAGTGATTGCCACGGTTCAACGAAATGATGTTTTAGAGAAAATTGATGAAAAAAACGGATGGTTTATGATTATCTTGCCGAATGGTCAAAATGGTTGGGTTCACGGAAAATTTGTAAAATAATAACAAAAACGGCGGCGGGGCGGCTTCCTTTGTTCAGGAATTTTTGATAAAGTAGGTTCGAGCGAAGTCGTAAAGATACTCCAGAATTTAAGAACTCTTTTTTTTGTCTCCTGCCGAAACTTCTTTTGCCTCCTGAAGCTTGAAGGATTCTTTAATTTTTTCCTCAAGCTCTTCAATGCTTCGGAATCCGGTCAATACGTCGCCTTCTATGACCACCGCCGGCAGTTTTGTGTCTTCTATTTTGTAAATTTGAAGCATGGACCTGACCGCCGACAGGTCGGTGCTGTAATCGAAGGAATAGACACGCAGTTCTGGATATTTTTCCCGAAGAGTGGTAAGCACCAGGCCTTCTTTTTCACATTCGCTGCAATTTTCCGCCGTGGTATAAAAATAAAGAATAAAAGCCGACTTTACCTTGCAGCGTTCGGATATTTTTTTTGTCAAAAGATAATCTTTAATCTGCAGTAAAGAATAATATTTTTTCAAATAAGTCACCTCTTCGTTGGCTCCCAGATTATTTTGACTCCATTCAAGTTTGTTGCCCAATTCCCCCAGCTCCCGGGAAATAACAGAGTCGGAAATATTTTTGCAAGAAAGTTCGGAGAGCAATGAAAATTGGGTCTCGGAAGAAAGAATATCAATGGATATTTTATCCTGAATTGTTTTTAATTGGTTAATTTTTTGATTGCCGAAATAATTACTCAAGTAAATAGCGGTAAAAAAAAGGCCCGTAGTAATCAATAATACAATCAAATATTTTTTCCAATCAATATTATTATTCATATATCTATCTCCAAGACGGTTTTCTCTTTAAAATAGTGTTATAAACCGCCGAAAGAAGCCAGAGTGGAGCAATAATGCTAAAGACGGGAAAGAAATAAAGCATGCCGAAAGAGAAACCCCATTTCCCTTCCGCCATCTTCTTCCCGAAAACCATTGAAAATATTATCAAAAAATAAATTACAATAACGAGAAAGGAAAAAGATTGCATGTTAAAGAAAAACAGGTCAAAATTGGAGGCCTGGGTGGTAAAACGCCATCCCACGGTATCAAAAACTAAAATTTTTGAATACAAAAAATTACCCAAACTATAAATTATTCTGCTGAATAAGTAACTTACGGAAAAAATAGAAATTATGCCCATGGGTAAAGTAAAAAAGGAGAAATTTCCGTATTTTCTTTTGAGTAAAACGCCCCGATAATCAATCGTATTATTAATAAAACCATAAATCCAGCGCAGTCGTTGTCGAAAGAGGTTTTTAATCGTCTGGGGTGTATTGGTATAAACATAGGCATCATTGCAATGCTCTATTTTATAATTATTTTTCTGCATCCGATAAGCAATCTCCATATCTTCCGTATTGTGCCCCTGAGAATACGGACCCAGGTCGTCAAAGACCTTCTTGCGGAAAATCGTCAAGGGCCCCGGAGTAACATTGATAGCCCCCAAAAAACCAAGCATTTTTTTTAAATAAACCCCCATGTTATATTCGGCTCGCTGGGCGTTTTGGACAAAATTTCTGGGATCATGCACTATCACCGACGGAGCAACAGCCATAACATTACCATCTTTTTCAAAATAGCTCATAATGCGAACAAGGGACTCCGGATCCACAAAAGAGTCGGCATCCAGGCCACCAAAAAAATCTGTTTTCATGTGCTCCAGTCCCAGATTTAAGGCAGTATATTTCCCTCCGTTTTCTTTGTGAAAAATCTCTATGTTTGAATATTTTTTAAACTTGCGGATAATATTCCAAGTGCCATCGGTGGACCCGTCATCAATCAGCAAGATTTTAATTTTATCTTTGGGATAATTAAGAGCAAGCAACGACCTGATTGTTTTATAAACGGTTCGTTCTTCATTCCAACATGGCACAACAATCGTTACCGCCGGATAATGCCCTAATTTAATTTTTTCCTTTCTGGTAATTATTTTTTTTCTGTTCTCCAAAAAAGTCACAAAGAAAAATACCTGCGCATAAACAGATAAAAAAATTAATATGTAAAATATTGCATCCGAAACGGAAAGCATATTACTTACTATTAATATAGCACTTTAGAGATAAAATGTAAACCCCGCCACCGAAATCAAACCCGGTACGGGGAAAACAAAAAAATTATTGGGAAAAAATTACATCTTGTTCTCTGTCTCCCTGTCCGAACAGCAAGCTGCGCAGGCAGCCTTGCATTTACTGCATCGGCAGCCAAAAATTTTCATTATTGCCGCAATACCCGCTTCCGCGGAACAAATTTACCCAAACAATCCCCGCCTGGACGACCACTCAGACAGGTTTAATATTAATATATCAATTATATCATATTTTAAAAATATGATATAATAATGTATTATAAATTACAATAGAAAATATGCAAAATAATAATCAAAATCAGGTAGTCAGCGCAATAATAATCGCGGGGGTCATAATAGCCGGAGCAATCTTGTTAAAAGGAAGCAATCCTCCGGTAGCAGATGCGCCAACTGCAAATAATAACAATTTACCAATTTCAAACATCAGGCCAGTTTCATCAAGCGACCACATCATAGGGAATATAAACGCTAAAATAGTCATAGTGGAGTATTCGGACCTTGAATGTCCCTTCTGTAAAGTATTTCACGCAACGATGCAGCGAGTGGTTCAAAACAGCGATAGCAACGTTGCCTGGGTTTATCGGCATTATCCAATTCCTCAACTCCATCCGAAAGCTTTCAGGGAAGCGGAAGCGACCGAGTGCGCCTATGACCAGGGAGGTAATGACGCTTTTTGGAGTTATACCGACCGATTATTTGAAATTACACCGGCAAACAACGGTCTTGATGCGGCTGAACTTCCCAGGATTGCGGAATATGTCGGACTTAACGTTGCGTCGTTCAATGAATGCCTGGAGAGCGGAAAATTCACAAGCAAAGTTCAGGCCGATGTAGACGACGGGGTCAAAGCCGGAGTAAACGGAACACCGTCTTCCTTCATTCTGGTTAAAGGCAAAATAATTGACACTATTCCCGGGGCCCAGCCGTACGAAGCGGTAATGCAGAGATTGGACGCAATAAAATAAAACGAGTAAAAAAAACTCCCAAGTAGAAATCTTTTTAGGGACACGACGGGCTCAATGGAATACTTGGGGCTCCTGGTATGGTTTGTCCGTAAACCCAAAAAGTATCCACGTTTGAACAAGCTCCCGCACCGCCTTCGCCTTGGTTTGCGTCCAGCGGTTTTCCTTGCTCTCTTTGAGCAATTATTATTACTTGGACAATCTCACGCATTTCAACTTTAGCTTTAGTTACCCTAGCTTTGTCTCGTGCGGAATTCAAGCTAGCCAAAACTACTGAAGCCAGAACTCCAATAATAGCAACTACGACAAGAAGTTCTATGAGAGTAAAACCGGCATTATTTTTGCGAAAGAAAGTCATTTAGGTATTTTATCAACTATCTACCCCTCACAAGTTCTCTGAAGTGATTATTTACAGATGGTCTATTGCGGCAATTTCGGCAAGGACTCGCGAACTTCTGAACAAGAACATACAATAGTCACGGCCGTTGTTATTATGGTAATATATTAATATGCGTTTAATTGACCAAGAATCAAATTCCGGAAAAATAATCCGTGCCCTTGGTATGGGAATAGGTATATCTGTGGCTTTAGGGAACAGGAGAACGAGTTATAAAATGACAAAAACATTGATCAAGAGAATTTTTGGTTCAAACAAGCAACCCAAAAATTATTCCAGATATTTTTCTAAATTGAGAAAACAAAAGCTTGTATGCATTAAACAAGTTGGCAATGATCATATAATTTCCCTGACAGAAAAAGGGGGAGATGTTTTGTTGAGGTTTAATTATGAAAACTTGGAAATAACGCAAAAGAAAATTTGGGATAGAAATTTTCGTATGGTTATTTTTGATATTCCAGAAACAAAAAGAAACGCGAGAGACTCGCTTCGAGCAAAAATTAAAGAGCTGGGTTTGGTAAAATTTAACGATAGCGTTTGGGTATATCCATACCCATGCCAAAAAGAGATTGATTTTATCGCTAACTATTGGGGTATAGGTAAGTATGTGCACTTTGCTTTAGTGAAAAACATAACTAATAGGGACTACTTGGAAAGATATTTCCATTTATAAATAAGAAATAAGCATTTTTATAACTACCATAATAACAATGGCCGTGGTTATTAATTACATTTACATTAGTTAACCATTATTTACTAATCAAAGTAGTTCTTCAGCCGGGAAATTTTTTCGTGCTGGCGGAGTTTTTCGTGCACCTTGGCTTCAATCTGGCGGATACGCTCGCGGGTTACGCCAAACTCTTCCCCAACTCTCTCCAGGGTGTGCTGAATGCCGTCCAGGAGCCCGTAGCGCATTTCCAGAATTTTACGCTCCTTGGGGTTGAGCTCGTTCAGAACTTCGCGAATCTGGTCGGAGAGAATCCGGCGGGAGGACTCCTGGTCGGGACGTAAAATCTTATCGTCGGGAATAAAATTCTCCAATGTGGATTTATCGTCGTCATCCCCGACCGGCTGTTCCAGAGACACTGTCTCTTGTGAAATATTTTCAATTACATGGATTTTTTCCACCGGTATCCCCATCTCGGTGGCAATTTCCTCAGCCAAGGGCTCCCGACCCAGGTCCTGGAAAAGTCGTCTGTGCGTCTGTTTGTATTTTGATATTGTTTCCACCATATGGACGGGAATGCGGATAGTGCGGGATTGGTCGGCGAGTGCCCGAGTAATGGACTGACGGATCCACCAAGTGGCATAGGTTGAAAATTTATAACCCTTAGTCCAGTCAAATTTTTCCACCGCTTTGAACAAACCCAGGTTTCCTTCCTGAATCAGGTCAAGTAGAGTCAAATTGGCGCTGCGACCGACGTATTTCTTGGCGATAGAAACCACCAGACGCAAATTGGCGCGAGCCAATAGATTTTTCGCCTCCAAATCTCCGCGCTCAATCCGCTTGGCCAGGTCCTTCTCGTCGCCGGCATGAATCAGCGGGTATTGTCCGATTTCTTTCAAATACATTTGAATGGAATCGTGCATGCTTCCCTTGTTCAAGTCCTTGTCGTTTAGGTCTAAATCCAGATTGAGCAGATTTCCACCTTCCAGCACATCAATACCGGCGATTGCGAACTTTTCATAAAGCTCGTCCAAAAATAAAATATTGTTTTCTATGTCCGGAAAAGTTTTTAATATTTCATCGTAAGTGATAAATCCCCTTTTGCGCCCTTTTTCTATAAGTCCGTTTGAGATATGCGCCAGATTTTCGGCTTTCTTTTCGGCATAAGATAACTTTTTTATTTTCGCAGTATTTTTTCCCGACGCTTTTGATCGGGATTCCGACCTCTTTAGGCGTCGGGGCCTGGTTTTTTTAACTTTTCTACTTTTTTTCTTCTTTGTAAATTTTTTGCTCTTATTTAATTTTTTCTTTTTGTGTTTTTTCTTCATGTGATTTATCTCTTCAAACGATTATTTTTAATATCTTCTTTCTTTTTATTTAACTCGTTAATTTCTTGTAAAATCTTTTTACCCGACTCTTCGTTTTGCGCTTGTCGTAAATCCGACATTTTCTTGCTTAATTTTTCGTTTATATTTTCTTCTTCTAAATTTAAGAACATTTCCCGTATATCGTTTTCTAAATCTTCGTTATCGATATAAAACACCTCCGCCTCAAATATGAGGTCTTCTTTTCTATCTTCATATTTTTTATAAACCCCCCCCAGTTTTTTAAAAATTGTCTCAAAATCAATAACGGGCTTTGCTATAGATTTTTGCCAAAGAGCGACGCCGAGCAGTTTTTGTTCAATATAATCTTTCCTGTATGTTACGCCTAGTGTTTCTTTTGCTTCTTCAATTTCCTCCTTCTCGTATTTTAATTCCCGCTCGATTTTTTTTAAATCGTCTTGCAGGGCGCTCTCTGAAATACCCGACGAATCGCTGATTTTTTTTATAAAGAATGTCTTTTCTATCGAACTCTGAAGTGCGTTCACAAACGGCAAGATTTTCTCCTTGATTTCCCTGCCAGCTTTGCGCATGTCTCCTTCACAACTTTTCAGGACTTTCAGTAAAAGAAATTCAATAATGTGTCTGGAATTTTTAATGGCTTCGCGCCAGGCATCTGCTCCGGTTTTCCCGATTAAATCCGCCGGGTCAACATCCTCCGGCATATCTACCACTTTTACGTCCATGCCGAGGGAAAGGGCTATTCTGCCCGCCCTGATGGTCGCATTCGCTCCGGCGCGGTCGGCGTCAAAAGCCAGCACAATATTGGGGGAAAGCCGGCGGACCAGTCCCAGGTTAGAAACGACGTTTTCCTTAGAAACGGTGGAGTCCGACAAGGCCGTGCCGGATGTCGCCACGGTGTTCCTATACCCCGCCTGGTGCGATAATATCAAGTCCATCTGACCTTCAACTAAAACGGAAAAATTGTTTTTGCGAATCGCGTCCTTGGCTTTGTCTATCCCGTAGAGCACGACATTTTTGCTGAAAATGGGTGTTTCCGGACTGTTCAGATATTTCGGTTCACCTTCACCTATAATCCTACCTGAAAATGCAATAATTCTTCCGCTTGAATCAGCCATCGGAAACATAATTCTATTTCTAAAACGATCGTAATATCCTTTTCCTGTTTTTTTAATCAGTCCGGCACGTTCTATTTCTAAATCTGAAAAATTCGGTTTTAAATATTCATATAAGTTCCGCCATTCGTTTGGAGTAAAACCAATCCTGAAATCCTTGACGCTTTTTTCATTTAAGCCACGAGTTTTTAAGTAATTTAATACTTCCTTATTTTGGGTTAAATTATTACAAAAATACAAAGTGGCCTCCTCCATTATTCTATATGATTTTTCTTTTTCGCTTTCCTCTTTTGGATTATAGTGTTCCAAAGGTATTCCGGCTCTGTCTGCCAAGAGTTTTAAGGCGCCCTTAAAATCAAGCCCCTCAAATTCTTCTACGAAAGTAAAAATGTCCCCTGAGGCGCCGCAGCCGAAACAATAGTATGTGCCGCGGTCGGGCGACACGAAAAAGGACGGGGTCTTTTCGTTGTGGAACGGACATTTGGCCTTCAGGTTGGCGCCCGCTTTGTCCAGTTTTATGTAAGAAGAGACCACTTCTTCAATTGACAGCCTCTCCTTAATTTGTTGAACGGGTGAGAACATAAAGTTTTTTATTTATCATGTTTCTTTTAATCTCTCCTCTAAGATAAAATTACTTCTCAGGAGATTCTAAAGTAGACCATCCGCACAATGCTTCCCATTCTCTACGATCAGTGCTATTCATATCCAAGACTTGTTCCAGCGTAAAATAATCACAATCTGGATACGCACCCCAACCACGATCAATCATAAAATAAAAAAGAGCGAAAAAAACAATAATTACAAATCCCCCTATAAAATCAGCTATAAACTCTTTTTTAAGTCTGTCATAAATTATGCTTTGATTAAGTTAACAATTCAGATTTAATACAAAGATTGTTAATAATTACCTTGACATTTTTTTTGTATTTGCTAAGATATTAAGTATATCACCAACAGAAGAGGTTTCCCCTTAAGGTTCCGTCCTTAGGGGGTCTTTTCTTTTTTGTACCCTAATTTTCCTTTTAAATCATTTAAAAACCGTAAATACGGGCGACAGATTTTAAATTTGAGTAAGGCTGAAAATTTCAAACGATTCGGAACGATAATGGCTCGTAATTTTTTTTGCTCAATTAAATATTTAACTAAACAATAAAAATCCCCGTCGCCTGTTACAATAACAGCTTTTTCATAATTTACATATTCAATCATAGTTTGCAAAACTAATTCCGCATCGCAGTTTCCTTTAGTAGTTCCGTCTTTGTATTTAAGTGTGGGCTTAAAAATACAAATGAATCCGGCTTCCTGGAGCGACTTATAGAGATCATTGTTTCCTTCTATGTAACCAATAAATAGAAAAGCTTTTGAAATATTATATTTATCTTTCAGATATATGCGAAAATGTTTGAAATTCAAAACCCAGCCTAATTGGCGAATGCTCAAATTAAGATTTTGACTGTCTATAAAAGCATAGTTGTTTTTTAATTTGTTTGACATATACCCTTAGTTTAATATACTTTATCTACAATGGCTTCGGCCTCCGAGAAACCCCCGCAAGGGGGTTTCGTATGTCTTATTCCTCTTTGGTAGAGTCAAACTTGTTTTTAAATCCGGTTCCGGCCGGAATCAGTCGCCCGATGATTACATTCTCCTTTAAACCTCTTAGATTGTCCACTCCGCCCTTGATGGCGTTTTCTATCAGCACGCGATTAGTGTTCTGGAAAGACGCGGCTGAGAGCCAACTCTTGGTGCGCAGTGAAACTTCGGTAATTCCTAAAACCACCGTTTCGGCCTTGGCTTCTTTGCCACCCAAATCGACAACTCTTTGATTTTCCTCTATGAAAGCCGTATTTTCCACGATATCGCCGATGGAGAAGTTGGTTTCACCGGCATCTTTGATTTTTCGGCGGGAAAACATCTGGCGGATGATAATTTCCGTATGCTTTCTGGAAATTGAGGCGCTCTGCAATTCATAGACCTTGTTTATTTCTTCTATGATGTATCCTTCAACCAGTTCTTTATTGCCCAGACGAAACATTTCGGCAATGTCGGCAGATCCGTCGGTCAAGAGTTGTCCTTTTTTCACTTTGTCTCCAGCTTTGACTATCGGAGTTCGGCGGAATGCGACAAGATATTCCATTTCGTTCTTCTTTCTCGTCTCGCTGTCGCTACGGCGAAGCGGGCCGTCTTCTTTACTGCCCGCCTTGCCCTCAACACCAAGTCGAGGCAGGTCGGAGAGAACTTTGATTATTTTTTCCTTTCCGTCTTTTGCTTTAATTTCCAACACTTCTCCGTCGGTTTCGGAAATGATCGCCGGATTCTTCGGAATCCTTCTTTCGAATATTTCTTCAACGCGCGGAAGACCGGTGGTGATGTCGGTTCCAGCCACGCCTCCGGCGTGGAAGGTGCGGAGAGTAAGTTGGGTGCCCGGTTCGCCGATGGCTTGGGCCGCGATAATGCCGACGGCTTCGCCCTGCTCCACCAGCCGGTTTCTGCCGAGATCAAGGCCATAGCACTGCACGCAAAGCCCATGTACTGTTTTACAGGTCAGAGGAGAGCGGACAAATACTTCCGTAAAGCCCGCCCCTTCTATATTATAGGCTTCTTCCTTGGTTATTAGGAATCCCCGCTTGTAAATTATTTTGCCGTTTTTGTCCTTTAGGTCGCCCGCAAGTACGCGTCCGCGGATATTCTTTGAAAGTGGTATCTCAATTCCGGAAATATTTTCTCGGGTAACTATTTTTCCTTCCTTGGTGCCGCAGTCCTCTTCGGTTACAACCACGTCCTGCGCCACATCCACCAACCGTCTTGTCAGATATCCGGCCTTGGCGGTGTTGAGCGCGGTATCAGAGGCGCCTTTGCGCGCTCCGTGGGTAATGACGAAATATTCAATCGGGGAAAGCCCTTCCTGGTAGCAAGGGATAATCGGAAATTCCAGCGTTTTCCCCTGGTTGTTCTGTATAAGACCTATCATTCCCACCAGCTGGCTCAAGGAACCCATATTACCTCTAGCTTTAGAAGTAAATATATCGTAAGTGGAACCGTTTTTATCTAGTGTTTGCGGGAGAATTTTTTCCAGATTTTTCTTTACTTGTGTCCAAATTTCAATAATCTTCTGATACTTTTCGTCCAAGGAAAGGAGCCCTTCTTTCCATTGCACGATTATGTTTTCCTCCATTTTTTTTCCTTCTTCAATAATTTTTTTCTTTTCCGCCGGAACTTTAACATTATCAAGTCCCCAAGTAGTGCCGGACACGGTTGAATACTTAAAGCCAAAGGCCTTGATTTTATCCAAAATAGCCGGAGTATTATCCACGCCGGAATGCACGATTATCTCGTCCAGAAGCATTGACAGCCGGTCCTGGGTCATTTCATCGTTCACATAGGAAAAATCATCCGGTAAAATGCTGTTGAAAAGAAGTTTCCCGACAGAAGTTCCAAAAACTTCCCCGTCAAATTTCTTGTATTTATATGAGTCAGTGGCCAGAACCTTGATTTTGGCGCGAAGAGACACTATTCCGTAATCATGAGCGGTAATGGCCGTGTTCGGATTTGGAAAATACTTTCCTTCTCCAATTTCACCGTCAACCGATTTCGTCATCCAATAAGACCCGAGCACCATATCCATACGAGGATGCACTATTGGATCACCGTTCTGGGGCTTCAGCAGGTTTTTGTTGGACGCCATCAATTCCTTTGCTTCCCATTGCGCTTCTTCAAGTAATGGAACATAGACGGCCATTTGGTCTCCGTCAAAGTCCGCGTTAAATGCCTGACAGACGAGAGGATGCACTTGGATGGCGTTTCCTTCAATCAGAACCGGCTTAAAGGCCTGGATGCCCAGACGGTGCAAGGTGGGAGCGCGGTTTAAAAGAACATATTTTCCGGCAATCACTTCTTCCAACATTGCCCAGACCACAGCCTCGCGCTCTTCAATGAGTTTATTGGCTCCGCGGATATTGAAAGCAAGTTCTGCTTGAAGAATTTTAGAAATCACGAACGGCCTGAAAAGTTCAAGCGCCATGTGTTTCGGCAATCCGCATTGATTGAGTTTGAGCTCGGGGCCGACAACAATAACCGAACGCCCCGAATAGTCCACTCTTTTTCCAAGCAGGTTTTGACGAAAAAGCCCTTGTTTTGATTTGAGATTATCGGAAAGAGATTTAAGCGGACGCTTCTGTGACTGACTCATAGCCGCGGAATCGTTCTGCTTGGCAATGGAGTTGTCAATCAGCGCGTCAACCGCTTCTTGGATAATTCTTTTTTCGTTTCGCAAAATAACATCCGGAGCGTTGATTTCTTTCAATTTCTTCAAGCGGTTATTGCGGTTTATGACCCGACGATAAAGGTCGTTTAAGTCGGATGTGGCATGTCTGCCTCCGTCTAACGCCACCATCGGGCGCAGAACCGGCGGGATGACCGGGATAACGGTCAAGAACATCCATTCCGGCCTGATTCCGGCATAGGTCATGGCGCGAATCAAGGAAAGTCGCTTTTGCAGCTTTTCCTTCTCGGCCGCGCTGGTTTTTTCCAGCATCTTTTCGGTCAGGTGCTTCAGTTTGTTCAGGTCAAGATTTTTAAAAATAGAGTAAATGGCTTCAGCGCCGATATTGGCTTCAAAACAGGTTCCGTATTTCAAAGAATAATGGTGAAAGGAAATTTCATTCAGAACCTTTCCTTCGTAAATTTCTCCGATTTCTTTTTTGGTGATGGAAAGCAGGGTTTTTAATTTTTCGCGGGTCTCGTCATCGGCTGAATTTTTCAGTTTATTTTTATATTCCTTGTCCAAACCGGAAAGAATATTTTCTTTCTCGTCTTCGTGAACTTTGATAATGATGTATCCGGCAAAATATATCACTTTTTCCAGGTCGGAAACGGATATATTAAGCAGGATGCTCATTCTGGAAGGCACCCCGCGCAAAAACCAAATGTGCGAGACCGGGGTTGAGAGCTCAATGTGCCCCATTCTCTCCCGACGCACGATAGAACGAGTAACCTCCACTCCGCATTTCTCGCAGATTATATCTTTGTAGCGAATTCGGCGATATTTCCCACAATAGCATTCATAGTCCTTTTCCGGACCGAAAATTTTCTCGTCAAAGAGACCTCCGCGCTCGCTTCGGCCGGTGCGGTAATTTATCGTTTCCGGCTTGGTAACTTCCCCGAAGGACCATTCTTTTACCTGGTCGGGAGACGCCAGGCGGAGCGCGATTTGATCAAATTCAGTTGTGTTTAAAGTTTTCATATTATTTGGTAAATTTAAAGGTAGAGAGAATTTGATTAAATAAATTTTCTGCTGCAGTCTTGTTTTCTGAATTATAAGATAAATAACTTATATACCAATCACCGCCTTTTTCAAACTGAACATAAATCTGACTCAGTCCATCCCACATGCCCCCGCTATTATCTTCAACTCTTTCTGCAAAATAACCCGCAACTTGAGTGGCTGTTTTAATAACAATAACGCCATCTGTTGCAATTGAAATCTTATTTTTTTGAATTAATAAGTTAAAAGAAACACAGTCCTTTGGCCACGGACCACCTCCAGTTACAAGAGTTTTGCAAGTAGGTGATTCCATGAAAACTCTCTTTCCTTCTGGTATTTCTTCTGAAAAGTAAATTGAACTTTCTTTTAGTGAATAATCGCTTGGATATTTAAACTCAAAACCATATTGAGTATTAGTATACGTTTTCCAATTTGCATTATTTGTTTGTGTATTAACAGGTGAAATTTGAATATTTGATTGTTGTTCTTCATTTCCAACGACAATAGGGGTTTTTGCTTTTTTATTTTGATAAATATATACACCACTACCTAGCACTAATAATGCGATAATCGCTAATAACATTGGCACAATGAAACCTTTTTTAGAATTATTTTTCATATTTTTTTCTTATTACTAATAAACTTTCTTTTTTCACTTGACATATATTTTGGATTTGCTATACTTCCCATTACAAATGGCTTCGGCCCTCCCCTCTGCAAGGAGGGGTATAAAGAAAAAATCAGGTAAGCAATTGCTTGATTTTTTCTTTTAATACAATAAAATCTGCCTCACTTATCATGCCAACTTTATACTTCAACCTTTTTGCGTCAAAAAGGCGTACTTGTGAAACAATGGCTACGCTTTCGCTTTCATTAAGATTAAAAGCAAAATAATATTTTCCTGTCTTTTTTGTATGAGTCAACGGGACCCCAAGAAAAATTTCATTATTAAATTTTTTTGTTATTACAACAGGACGCAGAAATTCTTCACCTCGCCCATCTTGTTCGAAACCAACATTTTCCCCAATTGAACAAGAAAAAACATCTCGTATCTGAAAATTTATCCGATTCTCTTTTAGCTCTACCTTACTTTTTATTTTGTGCCAATTTATAAAATCTTTCATATATATATAATTTCTAACGGGATTCATTTTCCCCTTTCTTTAAATTCACATCCAGCGCTAGACCCCGCAAATAATTGAGGAGCACGTTGAAAGATGCGGGAGAGTTTGGTGGCCGGATTGTTTCATTTTTAATAATAGAATCAAAGGTCGCGGAACGTCCGAGTATATCGTCGGATTTAATGGTTAACATTTCACGGAGAGTGTAGGCGGCGCCGTAGCCCTCCAGCGCCCAGACCTCCATTTCTCCGAATCTTTGCCCTCCGCCTTGAGCTTTTCCGCCCAAAGGCTGCTGGGTAATGAGCGAATAAGGTCCGATTGAACGCATGTGAATCTTGTCTTCCACCATATGATGAAGCTTAAGCATATACATATATCCGACAGCTACATCCTGTTCAAAAACTTCTCCGGTGCGTCCGTCAAAAAGTTTTAATTTGCCGTTTTCCGGAAATCCGGCTTTTTTCAATTCTTCTTTTATTTCTTCGTGCTTGGCTCCCAAAAATGACGGAACAATGGCCTGATATCCGAGAGAGTTGGCGGCCATGCCCAGGTGGATTTCCAAAATTTGTCCCAGGTTCATGCGGGAAGGAATACCTAAAGGAGAAAGAATAATGTCGATGGGCGTACCGTCCTCGGTATAAGGCATATCCTCTTCCGGAAGAACTGTTGAAATAACTCCTTTGTTTCCGTGTCTTCCAGAGAGTTTGTCTCCAACCGAAATATTCCTGATTTGAGCGACTTCAATCGCGATTTTCTTGATAATACCCGCTTCAAGCGCGTGCCCGAGATCACGGGAAAAAATTTTCACACCGATTATGCGTCCGCGCTTGCCATGTTCCATTCGCAATGATGTGTCTTTCACATCACGCGCCTTTTCGGCAAAAATTGAACGAAGAAGCCGTTCCTCCGGAGTGAGTTCGGTTTCTCCTTTTGGAGTAATTTTCCCGACCAGAATATCATTCTCCCTCACTTCGGCGCCGATGCGGACAATGCCGTCCTCATCCAGGTCTTTTAATTTAAGTTCCCCGACATTCGGAATATCGCGGGTGGTAATTTCGGGTCCGAGTTTGGTATCACGGACTATACAGGTAAACTCTTCCACGTATACGCTGGTGAATTTGCTATTCTTTACTAGCCTTTCGGAAATAATAATTGCATCCTCGTAAGTTGAACCGGACCAGGACAAAAAGGCCACAAAAATATTCTGTCCGAGAGAGATCTGTCCGTTTACCGTACTCGAGGTATCTGCCAAGATATCGCCTTTTTTCACCTTGTCGCCGACATTGAGGAGCGGACGCTGGTGAAAGACGGCAAAGTTATTGTTTCGCAGGAAATTGATGAGCTGGTAGGTTTTTTCCTTTTTTCCGTTGACGACTATTTTCTTCGCATCCAAATAAGATATGATGCCGTCCTCTTCCGCAATGACCAACCGTCCGCCGTCGCGCGATGCAAGTTCTTCCACTCCAGTTGCCACAAGGGGCATTTCCGGCAGTACGCACGGCACAGCCTGTTTCTGCATGTTACTTCCCATCAGCGCTCGGTTAGCATTGTTGTGTTCTAAAAACGGAATCATGGAAGTTGCGATGGAAAAGGCCTGGTTGGTAGCCACGTCAATGAAATCCACTTCGTTTCTGGAAACCCTGCCCGGCTCGGTTTTGATTCTGGCTTCAACTTTTTCTTCGGTTATTTTTCCGTCTTCGTCATAAGGAATTCCGGCATGCGCAATGTTATATTTTTCTTCTTCCAGTGCATTCAGATAAATTATTTCACCGGTAAGTTTGCCGTTTTTAACTTTTATATAAGGAACCTCAATAATCCCAAAATCATTGATTCTCGCGTAAGTTGAAAGGTGCAGGATGAGCCCAATGTTCGGCCCTTCCGGAGTGTGAATCGGACAAACTCTTCCGTAGTGCGAAGGGTGCACATCGCGAACTTCAAGTCCGGCGCGTTCGCGAGTAAGGCCTCCGGGTCCAAGCGCGGAAAGTAGACGAATGTGTTCAATCTCGGCCAGCACATTTTCCTGGTTCATAAACTGAGAAAGCTGGTTGGTAGTGAAAAATTCTTTAATGCGGGCTTGAAGCGGGCGCTGGTTGATGATGGCAATCGGCATCGCCGTATCCACGTCAATAATGGACATCCGATCCTGGATGTTCCTTTTAATCTGCATCATCCCGGTACGTACTTTTTGTTGCAAGATTTCTCCGACAAAACGCACGCGCCTTTGTCCGAGGTGGTCTATATCGTCCGCTTTTGCTCCCGGAGTATTGTTTAAGAAAATAATGTGCGAGACAACCGTCACCAAATCTTCCTTGGAAATCGTCCGGCGGGCCATTTCTTCCTCGCCCATTCCTTTCTCAAAGCGTTGGTTGAAACGGAACCGTCCGACCGGAGAAAGATCGTAGCGTTCCGGGGTAAACAGCGAATGAATGAATTCTTTGGCGTTGTCGGCCGTGGCCATATCGCCGTCCCGCAAACGCTTGTAAATTTCAATATATGCGTCATTTAAGTTTTTTAGTCCGTCTTTGGTCAATAAATTCTTGACGGTTTCCGCTACCACTGGGTCTTTGGAGAAAGCTTTAATAAGCATTTCGTCTGTTTCGTAGCCCAAGACGCGCAAAAGCGCGGTGGCTGGGAACTTTCTTTTTTTGTCTATTCGTATGTAAATTCCTCCGTCGGCCTCCGATTCTATTTCAATCCAGACCCCACGGGCCGGAATAATTTTCGCGCCGAAATATCTACTGCCCTTAATTTCGGATTCAGTAAAGAAAACCCCGAAGCTTCTGGCCAACTGGGGCACAATGACACGCTCCACTCCGTTGATGATAAAAGTGCCGTGGGAAGTCATCAAAGGAACATCTGACATAAAAATTTCCTGTTCCTTGACGGTGCCCAGAATTTTGTTGGTCAGCTTGACCCGCGCCTTCAAGGGCCCTTGATAAGAGAGCTTGTTTATTTTGGAATTGTTTTCATCGATTTTGGATTCGCTTAAAGAAAAAGAGGTGAATTCCAACTGAAATTTTTTTCCGGAGTAATCGGCAATTGGAGAAAATTCTTTAAAGACCTCCCCGATACCGGTTTCCACCAGCCATTTGAAGCTTTTTATCTGCGCCTCAATTAAATTCGGAAACTCCACCAGGGGTTTCTTATATCTTGAAAAATACTTCTTCGGACGAGATGTTATTTTATGCATACTGATTGAGTACGAAAAATTAACGCTTTTTTAAGGCCTTATAATTAAACAAGATTGCATCCGACACTCAATCAATGAATCTCAACCACCTTACTCTATTCGCGGTTTTTTGTCAACAGTTTATTGGGGATTAAAATAATATTTATGATTTTTCGTTGTTCTCTAAACTCACCAACGTATAACTTTTCTGCATATGCTGATTTCTTATACATAGGGCAAATTAAGTTAAATGGAAATGTTTCTTTAATTTTTCATCCCTTAAAATACTTTCCGTAGTCAGAACTTCCACGCACTTTTCCACTCCAAAAAAGTCAGCAACAAAAATTATTTCATCTTCGCAAGGATAAGGGTAAATCCAAGCGGATTTTTGAAATTGAAAAAAATTTAACTTCTTCAAATAATACCTCAAGGCTTCTCTCCCCTTTGTAAATCTCATAGGGATATCAAACATTACTAACCTCCATTTTCCATCCCACTTTTTGGGTTTTTTAATTTCTATGAGGTCAATAGAAAAAGACTTCAATTTTGCTTCTCCTTTTTTGGTAATTTTGACTATTGTTTTTCCATCCTTGTCACAGACATATTCTATAAGCTTTTGGCGTTTAATATTATTAACGGCACTACGAATTTGCCTTTTAGAATATTTCTTGGAACCCCCAAATATTTTAAAGCATTGGACTGCGTTTCCTATAGCTCCAACTCCGACAACTAGTACCGGAATTGAGGCGAGAGCAAGTACACAAAGAGCAACCGTGGCAATCTTGGCTTTAGTGGTATCTGAATTTAAAAAATCTTGTAATTGTTCTTTATATCCTTGTTTGTACATGTGTATAATATACTAGCATATGCGGAATTTTTATACATGTTCCCGGGTTAATACCTTTCATCTTTGGCTGTTGCGGTAGTATAATAGGTTCATGGACAAAAATTCTTTTATACATCTAGCAACAATTATATTTACCATAGTGGGAATAATTCATCTATATCGTGGCTTTGCGGGACTACCCCTTACCTTGGGAGCCTGGAAAGCACCTTTATACATATCTTTCGTTGAAAGTTTTCTGTTCCTTCTCTTTGCATATCTAGGATATCGCCAATGGTAACAATATATTTATGGTCTGCCTTTTGACTTTTTCCACTCTTCAATTTTTTTATGGTTTCCGGAGAGCAGCACTTTCGGGACTTTGTAATTTTTTCCCCTATATTTAAAAACCTCCGGGCGGGTATAGACCTCGCTGGAGGAAACTCGTTCTTCTTCCAATGATTCATATTTACCCAGTACTCCCGGAATCTGGCGGGAAATAGAATCTATCAAAACCATTGCCGGCAGTTCTCCGCCGGTTAAGACATAATCCCCAATTGAAATTTCTTCGGCTTTTAAAATTTTCTGCATGCGCGCATCTATCCCCTCATAGCGGCCGGAAATTAAGATAATGTCGGTATATTTTTGTTTAACCAATTTCTTCGCATAAGCCGTATTAAATTTTTTGCCGGATGGAGAAAAAAGAATTACTTTTGTTTTATTTTTCTTGCCCCGCCCTGGCGATGGTATTTTAATTTTCGCAAAGGCTTTAAGAAAAAGTTCCGGGCGTAAAACCATGCCGGGCCCGCCGCCGTAGGGCCGATCGTCCACCCGGCGTTTCGGCTCGCAAAAATCCATTGGATTATAAAAAAGAACTTTAATTTTTTTATAATAGATTGCCCGCCCAATAATTGACTCCTTGAGATAAGAATTAAACATTTCCGGAAATATAGTAATAATGTGAAATTTAGTCATAAAAAATTGCTGTGCCCGTCCGTAGCTTTAGCGAAGGGGGGTAATAATGTGAAAATGCATGTCTTTAAAGTATATCAAAAATCCCCCTTACGGGGGATTTTTGTTTAAATTCCTTTCAAGTCCTCCATCGCTTGGTCTACCGTCTTAAGTGGATTTTCCGGACCGTGGGAACCCATGTGCCCCTCCGGCCTTAAACTGCCGGCCGGCTCGTTGATTTTCAGATTAACCCGGGCATTGTTTTTCATGCCAATGATGCGAAGCAACGTGCGGATGGCCTTGGCGGTGTTTCCCATCCTTCCGATAATTTTTCCCATATCGGCCGGATTTACGGTTAGCGTTATCAGCACCCCCATTTCGTCCACCGTCCGTTCAATCTTAACGTCGTTCGGATTGTCCACCAGAGCTTTGACCACGTATTCCAGAAATATCTTGTCAGCTTCTTCCATAGTGTTTCAGAATGATTTTATTCTTTATAATAACGCAGTGTTACGACCGATACTGCTTTCTGTAATTATACTTTACCCCACCGTGGCGGGGCAAGTTATTTTTTCGCTTTCAACTCTTTGCGCTTGACCGTCGGCTGTTTTCTGGGCAAAACATTCACTTTCTTGCCGACAATTACCTGGTCGTGCACTAGAAAATTATGCATGGTGTCGGAACATTTGGCGCCCTGGCTTATCCAGTATTTTATCCTCTCGGTATTCAGATTTTTTTTCGCGCTGTCGTCCTTGGCTTTCGGGTTATAAGTGCCTAGGATTTCCAAAAATTTTCCGCTTTTGGTGCTGTTCTTGGAGTCGGTCAAAACGGCCCGGAACGAAGGGTCGTTTTTTCTCCCGATTCTCTGAAATCTTATTTTCAGCATTTAGCGAGTTTAACATAAATTATTAAAAAGGCAACTTTCTATGATATAGTGAAAGAATGAAAGGGTCCGCAGGCAAACGCGAGGGCATTATCTCCATATCTTCCAAAGGAACGGGATATGTGGCTATCGGGGCCGAAAAAAGCAAGGGCGAGGACCCGGAAATTGATTTCCGGCATTTAAATACCGCCCTGCACGGAGACCTGGTTGAGATAATTCTCCATCCCAAGGGACGCGGGAGGCCCGCCTCCGCCAAAGGCTACGGTAGGGCAAGGCAAACAGCCGAAGTGACAAAGATACTCTCCCGCGCCAAAACCCGCTTCGCGGGGGTACTGGAAGAAGAAAATAAAATGTTCTTTCTGAAACCGGACGACACCAAAATGTATACGGATATCCTGATTCCCAAAGAATCGCTGAACCATGCCAAAACCGGGCAGAAAGTTTTCGCGGAAATAGTTTCATGGAAAAGCGCGCAAAAGGCCCCGCTCGGAAAAATAATAAAGATCCTGGGCCGTCCGGGCGACAACGACGCCGAAATGCATTCCATCGCGATAGAGAAGGGGTTTGATTCGGAACTGCCCGGCAAAGTGGAAGAAGAGGCAAAAAAAATAAAACGGAGCGGAATCAAAGAAACAGATTACAGAGGCCGGCGGGACTTCAGGAAAATTCTTACTTTCACGATTGACCCTTCGGACGCGAAGGACTTTGACGACGCGATATCTTTCAGATTCCTCCCCTCCTTAAAAAAGGAGGGGGTAGGGGGTGGTAATTCAAAAGACCACTCCGCCTTCGACTCCCCTCCTCCACAAGGAGGGGAGCAGTATGAAATAGGAATACATATCGCGGATGTGTCGCATTATGTCCGGACCGGCATGGAGCTGGATAACGAAGCGCGCGAGCGGGGTACTTCGGTTTACCTGGTGGATAGGACAATCCCGATGCTGCCGGAGACACTCTCCAACGATTTATGCAGTTTAGTCCCTCACCAGGACCGGCTGACCATGAGCGCGGTTTTTATTGTGGATAAAAATGCCAGAGTGCGGGGCGAATGGTTCGGGCGCACGCTGATACATTCAAGAAAAAGATTCACCTACGAAGAAGCGGAACATTCAATCAAAAAACCGGGAACCCCGTTCCACCGAGAACTTTCTGTTTTGAACAATCTGGCTAAGAAATTAACCAGGGAAAGGTTCTCCCGGGGGGCGATATCGCTCGACCAGGAAGAGGTAAAATTCGTGCTGGATTCAAAAGGAAAACCGGTCAGGGTAATAAAAAAGGAGCGGGGCGATTCCAACAGGTTGATTGAAGAATTTATGCTTTTGGCAAATAAAAAAGTCGCGGAAAAAATTACCCGAGGGCTCAATATAAATAAAGCGAAAGGAAACTCGGCCTTTATTTACCGCATCCATGACGAACCCAGTAAAGAAAAGATGGCGGATCTGGCATTTTTCCTGCGAGGCCTGGGACACAAAGTATCCTTGCAAAACGGCCTCATCCCCAATCATGAAATAAACAAACTTCTGGGAGGTTTGGCCACGGAAAACGCCAAGGATATAATGAGCGACACGGTGCACCGCGCGGTCATCCGGTCCATGGCCAAGGCGATTTATTCTACCAAGAATATCGGGCACTACGGGCTGGCTTTTGAATATTACACGCATTTCACCTCCCCGATCAGGAGATACCCGGATATTATGGTGCACCGAATGCTGGCCGACTATCTGGCCGGGAAAAGGGTCAGGACAGAAAAACTGGCTGAATACGAAAAAATTGCCATCATCGCCTCCGAGCAGGAAAAGCGAGCGGCCGATGCCGAACGGGCCTCCACAAAATACAAGCAAGTGGAGTATATGTCGGAGCATTTGGGAAAAGTTTTTGACGGAGTGGTCAGCGGGATAACCGAATGGGGAATGTATGTGGAAGAAACGGAAACAAAGTGCGAAGGATTGGTGCGGGTGCGGGACCTCAACGACGATTTCTATGTTTTTAACGAAAAAAAGCTGGAATTGGTTGGACAAGGTAGGAAGTCCCGACGCCCTTCGGGGTCGGGATCCCGGCCGCAAGCGTCGGGAAAAAAATACCGTCTGGGCAGCCGGGTGAAAATAAAGGTCCAGAGGGTTGACCTGGAGAGAAAAACAATAGATTATGTCCTAGCATGAAACATTTTTCAAACAAAAAAGGAAAAATAAAATTGGTATTGTGGACAATATTTTCCGTCCTGGTCGGAATATCCCTGGCCCTTTCTCTGTCGTTGACATTCAAAAATATCAAAAATGCGACAATATTCCAGTCAATAAAAAATGTCGCCGCGGTAATCCAGCTTATCCCGCCGGAAGGCGCAACCGCCGTTAAAGAACCGGAAAAGCCTCAATATTATTACACCAACAAGGAAACAATTGCATTGCCTAAAATATCCGCAAAGGCCTTTCTGGTGGGTGATTTGAATACCGGAGAAGTAATACTCTCAAAAAATCAAAATCAAAAATTTCCAATTGCTTCCACCTCCAAACTAATGACGGCGCTGGTTACGCAAACAAGTGGAATAGATGAAATTACGCAAATAACCAAAACTGCCATAGCCACGCCAGGCAAGAACGGAGGACTGCAGTTGGGAGAAAAAATAAAAGTTAATGACTTGATGTATCCCCTTCTTTTGGAATCAAGCAATGATGCGGCTGAAGCCATTGCCGAGCACTTTGGCCGAGAAAGCTTCCTCGCGAAGATGAACCAAGTAGCCGAAACACTGCTGATGACTTCAACTTCATTTACGGATCCCAGCGGGCTCTCTTCCCAGAACCAATCAACCACCGCTGACATGTTTAAATTGGCGGGATATTTGACGCAACAATATCCCGATTTATTTAAAATTACGACTAAAAGAAGTTATTCCAATAAAAAACACAACTGGTCAAACATCAGCCAGTTCCTGGGAGAGGAAGGATATTCGGGAGGAAAAAGCGGATACACGGATGCCGCTCGGCAAACGGTTGTTTCCCTCTTTTCGCTGCCTTTGGGAGAATCGGATTTGCGCCCTATCGCCATTACTCTCCTTAAAAGCTCCGACCGTCAAAAAGACGTGCAAAATATCCTAAAATACCTGAAGAAAAATATCTATTACGGCGGGGTGGCAGACGCGAACACTAATTGGGTACAGGAAAAAGTCGGAATGCCCGACATCAAGGACCCGAATTTCGTGACGCTTGCCTTCGGGGGCGACATAATGCTTGACCGCGGGGTTAAAAGTTCGGTTATAAGAAATTTCAACAACGATTATTCCGCGCTTTTTGAAAAATCAAAAGAATTATCCGAAGTATTGAAGAAATCCGACATCACCGCGGCCAATCTGGAAGGTACGGCGTCCGACCAGGGAACCGACCAAAAAAACTTGTATTCTTTCAGAATGGACCCGGCCGTCATCCCCGCCCTGAAAGGCGCGGGCATCAGCGTTCTGTCGGTGGCCAACAACCACATCGGGGACTGGGGCCGGCTGGCCTTCATTGATACCCTCTCCCGCCTCAAGGAAAATGAAATACTTTATACCGGCGGTGGAATGAACAAGGCGGAAGCCGAGGCGCCGGCCATCGTTGAAAAATACGGAATGAGAATCGGCTTTCTGGGCTTTTCCGACAAGGGCCCGAAGTATATGGAGGCCGGGGAAGAGAAAGCGGGCATCCTGCTCGCCGGCAATCCGCGTTTTGAAGAAATAATCCGGGCCGCGGCAATGCAGGTTGATTATCTGGTGGTTTATTTCCACTTCGGCGAGGAATACCAAACCCGGCACAACGAACGCCAGGAATACCTGGCGCACAAGGCGGTGGATAGCGGCGCGAAAATTATTATCGGCAGCCATCCGCATGTTATAGAGGACACGGAGGTTTACAAAGAAAGTTATATCGCTTATTCCCTCGGCAACTTTATCTTTGATCAGTCCTGGAGCAAGGCGACAATGCAGGGCATGCTTTTGGAAGTGAAATTAAGTCGGGACGGTTCCATCACGATCAGAAAGGACGCTACGCAGCTAAATTCCGTTTTTCAGCTGGACAGTATAATCAGGGGCAAAGAAGAAAAGGTAAAATTCCAGGAAGTAAAAACCACATTTATGCCATAACATAGATACTATACACAGGCGTTGCCTGTGTGTTTATGTTATACTATCCGAATGGCTTTAAGGAAACAAAATTTTGCCCCTGGAGAATTTTACCATTTATATAACCGGGGCACTGAAAAAAGATTGATTTTCTTGGATAAAAATGATTATGATTACTTCTTGTTTTTGATGTATATATGTAATACTCAAAAAAGTATTAAATTAAGAGATATTGGAAAAAATTTTAATCGAGAAAAAACCATAGTGGACATAGGAGTGTATTGTCTTATGCCAAATCATTTTCATATTTTTGTGCATGAAAAAACAGAAGGCGGTATCTCAAAATATATGCTCAAATTAATGACCGGATATTCAATGTATTTTAATAAAAAATATGAACGAACAGGAAAATTATATGAGGGAGTGTTTAAATCAAACCACGCAAGCAGTGATAGATATTTAAAGTATTTATATTCATATATACATCTTAATCCGGCCAAATTGATAGATAAAAATTGGAAAGAACATAAAAAAAGGAACTTCCATATTTTATTAAAATATGTTTTTGACTATAAGTATTCAAGTTTGAAAGAATATATGAACTCAAATTTTAAAATCGTAAATCCAACACCATTTCCTACTTATTTTAAAAAACCAAATGATCATAAAAAAGAACTTTTTGAATGGCTTAGTTTTGAAGAACAATAAAATACAAAAGAACAAAATACACAGGCAACGCCTGTGTATTTTCTGTCTTTAAAATACCGTGTGGAAGGAAAAGTGAAGTTTCGGGAAGTGAAAACGTTTCAATAAATCAGAGATATAAATGCGGGAAAAATGCTTTGGCTACGAAGTGAAAGGCGTCGCCGAATAATTTCGAGTTTTCTTTAAGTTCCTTCTTCAATTCCGCCTCGGTAAAATACCTGCCGCTTTCGGCTTCATGGCTTAATACCGGCTTCATATCCGAGTAACTTTTATACATTACAAAAAAATGGTTTTCCTGCCGGCTAATTACAAACCGATTAAATACTTTCTTGCCGACAAATTCATATTTAAAATCCCCCGCTAACCCAATTTCTTCCTTATTTTCCCGCTTCAGGGTTTCAATTTCCGTTTCTCCGGCGCTAACATGCCCGCCCACCGGAGCAACATACTGCCCCGCATCTTGGCGCCCCTCGGATGGCTTGGTAAGGAACCAGCGCCCTTTTGAATCAATCAGCTGGCTGATTACTGTCTTGTGCAGGAGCCCCTTCTCATGCGCTTCTTTCTTGGGCACGACCTTAACAAAGTTCTCGTTCTCGTCAATTATATCTACAGATTCTTCTTGAGACATATTTTTATTTCGCAATCTGTGTTGCTTCTTCAAACTTCACCGACAGCAACTTAGATGCTTCGTTTGAGCCGATAGTGACGCCATAGAGAACGCCCGCGCGCGACATCGTCTCGCGATTGTGGGTCACGACAATCAACTGGGAACGCTTGGAGAGTTTTTCCAGCATATCGCCGTATTTCCGGGAGTTGGCTTCGTCCAGAGCTGCGTCCGTTTCATCCAGCACCAGAAACGGGGGTGGATTGACCTGCGACATGGCAAAAAGAAGAGCGATGGAAGTTAGAGAGCGTTCCCCTCCTGATAAGGCGTGCAGTTCTTTAACTTTCTTGTGTGGTAATGAAACATTTATTTCTATTCCTTTTTCAATAATGACATCTTCGGCATCTTCCGTTTCCTCGCCTTCTTCGCTCTCGTCAATTCTCTTCCGCTTGGTCTCGGTGGTAATAGCCAGCGATCCGTGCCCGCCGCCGAACATCAGCGCGAAGAATACTTGAAACTCCACATTGATTTTTTTCACGCCTTCTTTAAATTCAACGTCTATTTTTTCTTTCAGGTCGGCAATAAGCTTTTCCAACGATTCAATACTTTTACCCAGGTCCTCCATTTCTTTCGCCAGGAATTGGTCTCGTTCGGAGACCTCCCTGAACTCTTTCATTAGTTCCGCGCCGCTACCCAGGCCGGCATCCTCCAGTTTTATTTTTATCCGTTCAATTTTTTTTCTCAATTCCTCTTGGTCATGGGCTTCCCCGTTGTTCTCAATTTGGTAGTTCTTGAAGGATAAGGCCTCCTTGCCAATCAGGGCTTCGCCTTCTTTTATCTCATTTTCAAATGCCTCCTTGCGGTCTTTTAAGTTTCTCTCTTTTATCAAGAGAAACTCCAGTGCACTTTTAAGCTCCTGGTGCTTGACTTTCCAGGTAAATTTCTCCCGTTCCAGGTCGCGCAGGGTCTCCATCTGTTCATTGATTTCCCGCCTTAAATTTTCCGCCGACTTGGACGCTTCTTTCTCTTTGTTCTCCAGCTCTTTTATTTCTCTGAGAATTTTTTCCTGGCTTTCCTTGAACTTATCAATCTCGGAACTGCCGGGGACCTCCGCTTTATTGTCGGGAGAGAATTTTTTCAGGACATTCTTGATGCGCTTCAAAATCGGTTTAACTTCCGCCATATCATTCTTTAAAATGGCCTCGTCAATGGAGTTGTTGATCTCGCCGATTACCTGCTTGATTTCTTCCTGCGAAATTTCCACAATTTCGGATTTTTGTTCTCTTCTCCGCTCTTCCATTTCTATCATCCCCTCAATCCGGCCCAGTTTGCGTTCCACTTCGTTTTTCAAACTGCGGATGGAATTTAAGTTCTCCTCAACTTTCCTCAACTCTTCCAGTTTTTTCTCGCCCTGGGCGGAAGTGGTGTCTTCGGCGCCGGAGATTTTGTCGGCTACGTTTTTCAGTTCATTTTCTATCTTAGTTCGCTTCGCCGATAAATTATCCTTCTCTCCTTTTAAGTAAAGGTCTTCCTTTTTCAAGTATTCCTGGTAAAGAGCCCCCAACTCGGTTTGCATCTCCTTGGTTTTTTCAAATTTTTCAACCTGCTTTTTGAGAAAATTGAGATGCGGGGCGTTTTCCCTTCGCATTAGGGAGACCTCTTTCATGTTTTCATTCGTCCGTTCCAGTTTCCTCTCGCTTTCCTTTATTTTGTATTGATAAATTTTAAGCCCCAGAGCATCCTCCACCATCTCTCTCTTTTCCCGCGCGTTCGCGTTTAAAATCCTGTCCGACTCGCCCTGCGAAATAATGTGGTGACCGGACGAACCGATGTTAACCGAAGAGAGTAGGTTGTGAATGTCTTTCAACCGGACCTCGGAGCCGTTTAAAATATATTTGTTCAGCCCGTCGGAAAAAACCTCGCGGGAAATTGAAATCGTGTCGTAGTTTAAATTGACGTCTTCTCCCCCGTCGTTGGTTAGTTTAAAAACTTTGTCGGTATTATTGAAATAAATGATAACGGCCGCCCGCGCCGCCTTGGACAAATTTTTGGACCCCTTGAAAATAAGATCGGAGCCGCCTTTGCCGCGCATTGATTTCATTGACTGTTCGCCCAGAACAAAGCGAACGGCTTCCACCACATTGGATTTTCCGGACCCGTTCGGACCGACAATGGCGACAATCGGATTCTCAAACTCCAAAATAGTTTTTTGGGCAAAGGACTTAAATCCGTTTATTTCCAATGTTTTGAGCCGCATATCGTTTTATTCTAGTCCGTCCAATTTCTTGCTTTTAACGCCGTTTCGGCCGCTTTTTGCTCCGCTTCCTGCTTGGACTTGCCTTTGCCTTCGGCAATTAAATCGTTCCCGAAATAAATACCCACGGTAAAATGCTTGTCGTGGTCGGGACCCGACTCGTGCAAAACTTTGTAGAATGGAGTCACCGAGACGAATTCCTGGGCTTTTTCCTGGACCAGGGATTTGGCGTCGCGCCAGAGCTTTTTATTGACTATTTCCTCCGTCTTAGGTAAGAGGGTCTCCGCGACAAATTTATCCGCCGCTTCGTAGTCCTGGTCTAAATAAATGGCTCCAATCAGCGCTTCGTAAGTATTGGCCAGAATGTATTGCCTCGCTTTGCCGTTGTCTTTCGCTTCGCCTTTAGATAAAAGCAGGTAATCGTTCATGCCCATCTTGCCCGCCACTTCGGAGATGATAACGGCATTGACCAGAGCGGAACGGAGCGCCGTTAATTCTCCCTCTGTATAGTGTGGATATTTATTATAGAGAAAATCGGTAACAATAAGCTCTAAGACCGCATCGCCCAAGAATTCCAGACGTTCGTTGTGAAAGAAGGTAACTCCGGGATTTTCGTTGATATAGGAGCGGTGTGTAAAGGCCTGCTCCAGCATCTTTTTGTCCTTGAAATCAACTTTTATTTTTTTTTCAAAATCTGAAAATTGTATCATAGTATTGTTTTTTGTCCCGACGCTTCAGGGCCGGGACTCCGACTTCGCGTCGGAGTTAATAATTTCCACTGCTTTGCTAATTAAGGGAATTATGTCGTTATAAATGCGCAGTTCCGGGATAGCGGAAAGTTCAAACCATCTGGCGCCATCTAACCCCCCTGACTTTTCCAACACAAGTTCCTTATAGTCGCTTTTTGCCAGAAAGTAAACCACCTTTTTTAAACTTTTACCCTTCTCCGGGTGGCTGGCTACATATTCATTTTCCCCCAATTTTTCTTCTATTTTTATATCAAGCCCAATTTCTTTTTTCAACGCTTTGATGGTACCATCTTCTACGTTTTCCCCGAATGTAATTTTTCCTTTAGAAAGCGTCCAGTAACCGAAAACATCATGCACCAATCCGAATAATATATTTCCTTCTTTTTTTGAATAAACCAACGCGCCGCCTAGGGTTTCAACGGGCAACTTGGAAATATCCACCGGTTCCTCGTTTTTTTTCTTTTTGCTGATTTGCTCCTTGCCGGGCTCTCCGATTTCCTTGTAGACCGCACCGAGTACGCCATTCACGAATTTGCCGGAATTCTCTCCGCCGAAGGTCTTGGCCAGTTCAATGGCCTCGTTAATGGCCACTTTGGGAGGAACTTCCTTGCGGTCGCCGAAAAGAAGCTCAGTCAGACCAATTCTTAAAATATTCCGGTCAATAATGGAAATTCTGTCTATTGGCCAGTCCGGAGCGGCCTTTTCTATAATTTCATCAACGGTCGCGCGTTTCTTTAAAACTTGTTCTATAAGCGAAAATGCGAAAGTATCGTCCTCGAAACCGGGAGCAAATTCTTTCAAGTTTCTTTTTAAAACGTCTCGGACTTCCTCGGGGGTTGGGTTGCTGCCTTTTTTATCGGGCATAAAATCCCATTCAAAAAGGGCCTGGAGAACTATTGATCTGGAAAGGTGCCTATTTGCCATACATCAGTTCAAAGTTATAAAGTTCATAAAGTTCATAAAGTTAAAAGAAAATTCAGAACCTTTCTTCAACTTTACAAACTTTATAACTTTCTACTTTATAAACTAGCTCTTCGTAAGAGCCGCTTTCGCTTTCTTTTGCTTCTTTTCGGTCTTTTTTATTAAGTCCAGAACTTTTTTCCCGCGGTAAAAACCGCAAGCCGAGCAAACCGTGTGGCGTCTCTTTAGCGCTTTACAATTTCCACACTTGGAAAAACTAGTGCTTTTTATGGCATGGTGCGAGCGCCTGTTTTTCGTATGCGATTTTGTATGCCTCATCCGTACTACCATAATGTCCATATCCTAGCACATTGAGCGTGAAAAGCAACAAAAGAAGCTTTGAAAATAAGACATTTGTGTGTTATTATGGTTATCTATGGAAAAGGGAGAAAAATTGAGCAATTTAAGGCATACCCTGGCCCATCTCCTAGCGGCTTCGGTCGGCGACATTTATAAGTTTGATAAAATCAAGCTGACTTTGGGCCCAGCCGTAGAGAACGGATTTTACTATGACATTGATTTCGGAAGCGAGAAAGTGGCGAACAACGATCTTCAAAAAATTGAAGACAGGATGCGAAAAAACCTGCCTAAATGGACGGAATGGGCGCATAAAGAAATAACCAAGAATGAAGCGCTGGACTTTTTCAACAATGAATACAAGGCGGAGTTGATAAATGAAATCTCGGAGCGCGGGGAGAAAATCACTACCTATACCTGCGGAGGATTCACCGATTTGTGCCGCGGTGGGCACCTCAAGCACCCGGCAAAGGAAATAGATCCTGGAAGTTTCAAGTTGGACCGCGTTGCCGGGGCCTATTGGCGCGGAAACGAAAGGAATAAAATGCTAACGCGCATTTACGGCCTGGCTTTTGAGACCAAGAAAGAACTTGACACCTACTTAAAACAAAAGGAAGAAGCGGAGAAAAGGGATCACCGGGAACTGGGGAAAAAACTGCAATTATTTACTTTTGACGAGGAAATCGGGAAAGGTTTGCCCATCTGGCTGCCCAAAGGAAATATCATAAAGGAAGAATTAGAAAACTGGGCCAAAGAGACCGAGCAGAAATGGGATTACCAGAGAGTGACAACGCCTATCATTACGAAAGAAAACTTATTTTACACATCCGGGCATTTACCACTTTACAAAGAAAGCATGTACGCCCCCATTTCAATCGAGGAAGAAAATTATTATATCAAACCAATGAATTGTCCTTTTCATCATAAGATTTTTTCCGCGATTCCCAGAAGTTACAAAGAATTACCGCTTCGTTTGGCAGAATACGGGTGGTGTCATAGGTACGAAGATTCCGGGAGTTTGTTCGGATTGATGAGGGTCCGGGGCATGCAGATGAATGACGCGCATATTTACGTTACACCGGAACAAGCGATACAGGAATTCGTTGATGTAATAAAACTCCATGAATATTATTATAAAATTCTGGGAATAGAAAAATATGAAATGGAATTATCGCTTCGGGACCCCAATAAACTTGACAAATATCATGGAGAAGAAGAGGACTGGAAGCTTGCCGAAGAAATGACGGTAAAGGCAATGGAATTATCCGGGGTACCGTTTAAAATTGTTCACGAAGGAGCGGCTTTCTATGGACCAAAGATGGATTTTCAAATTTATTCCTCTGTCGGAAGGATGTTTTCCGCTTCAACCAATCAGCTGGATTTGTATATGGGAAAAAGATTCAATCTTGAATACACAGACAAGGACGGTTCTAGAAAAACACCGTATATAATCCATCGAGCCCCCCTCGGAACACATGAAAGGTTTATTGGATTTCTAATAGAACACTATGCCGGCGCCTTTCCTCTCTGGCTCTCTCCGGTACAGGTAAAAGTCGTACCGGTCCGCGATAAACATAATGAATATGCAAAACAAGTTTTTGAATTATTAAAGGAAAATAATATCCGCGCGGAATTGGATGACGCCGACCTGAACTTGGGAACCAAAGTCCGCGACGCCAAGAACAACAAAGTCCCCTACTGGGTAGTCATCGGCGACAAAGAAACGGAAGCGGGCAAGGTAACTTTAGAGTCCCGCGACAATGGTCAGCTTGGGCAATTGTCTAAAGAAGAACTCCTTTCAAAATTCTTAGAGGAAATAAAAAACAAGAAATGAAAAAATTTTTTATTATAATCATTGTCACTTTAATAATTGTCACTTTTTTCTACCCAAAGGAAAGATTCTTTGGTTGTGGGGCTGTATGTATAAAAGAAGCAGTGGAAAAAACAGAAAAAAGGAAAACAGATACTATTTGTTTAGGGTTTGAAGAAAAAATATTAAACATATCGGATGCCAACGGAAAGCGTTGTTACGGAATGTTTATTAATAAATCTTACTTCCAATAAAAGATTTATTATATATCAATCTCCACCAACCTGGTGTTGATAATTTTGGCCTTCTTGCTCACTTCAGTATACTGAAGTATAATGTTGTATATGCCACACGTGTCACCCCGGCGCTTGAATAAGAAAACATTTCAAATGCTGATGCGCCAATTTTACAATGCCCTTGAAGAAGCCGACGCGCGAACCAAGGTGGCCTTAATGTTCAAAGAAATCTTTACAAAAACAGAAAAAGTAATGCTTGCAAAACGAATTACCCTTATTTATCTTTTGTCTAAAGAAATGCCCTTTGAAAAAATCGGAGAAATACTCCATTTGAGTTCCGCTACTATCAGCAGATATTCAGTCGGTAAAGAGCGGGAAAAATACCGAGAAACCTTGAGAATATTGAGGCGGCGGGGAAAATTTTTAGATATTTTGGAAAAGATCCTCCAGGCCGGACTGCCGCCGCGTGGCCGCGGCCGCTGGAAAAAAATTTACCGGCTAACCGAAAAAAATATTGACGGAAAATAGTATTTTTTACTTCAGTATACTGAAGTACAGAAAGTTAGATCCACGCATAGCTGTTTCAGTCGGATTTAAACTATATATCAATCTCCGCCAGTTTGGCATTGGACTGGATGAAGGATTTTCGGGGCGGGACTTCGGATCCCATCAGAATATCAAAAATCTTATTGGCTTCTTCGGCGTCGTCAATATTGACTCTTTTAAGCACTCTGTTGGTAGGGTCCATAGTTGTTTCCCAGAGTTCTTCCGGGTTCATTTCTCCGAGACCTTTAAAGCGCTGGATGTGAATTTTATTAGGTTTGGCTTTTCCTTCGGCTGACTCAGGACCTCCCTCCTCCGCTTCTGCTTCGGCGGGCAAGTCGGCTGCCTGAATTTCAGAAACCTCCGCACTTTTGCCGACAATTTTTATTTTTTCATCGTCGGTATAAGCATAGGAAATTTCTTTTCCCTTTTTTATCTTGTAAAGCGGCGGCTGGGCGATGTAAATATATCCGGCGTCAATAACTTGCCGGAAATAGCGGTAGAAAAGCGTCAGGAGCAGCGTGCGAATATGTGAACCGTCCACGTCGGCATCGGTTGCAATGATTATCTTGTGGTAACGCATTTTATCCAAATCAAAAGTATCTCCGATGGAAGTGCCCATGGCGATGACCAGCGACTTCACTTCTTTGGATGCCAGCATCTTGTCTATGCGCGCGCGTTCCACATTCAAAATTTTTCCGCGAAGCGGAAGAATCGCCTGAGTGCGACGGTCCCTGCCCTGCTTGGCCGAACCACCGGCAGAATCCCCCTCCACCAGGAAAAGTTCCGACTCTGAAGCATTTTTGCTCTGGCAATCGGCCAGCTTCCCCGGAAGAGTCATTCCTTCCAGCGCTCCCTTACGGAGCACCGAATCCTTGGCCGCCTTGGCGGCTTTGCGGGCCCGCAGCGCCAGAATTGACTTGTTGATTATGGATTTGGCCTCATCGGGATTTTCCTCCAGGAAACTCCCAAAGGCCTCGCCGAAGACGGTTGCCACCGCCCCCTGGGCTTCCATACTGCCCAATTTTCCTTTGGTCTGACCTTCAAATTGTATCTCGCGAAGTTTTACGGAAATAACGGCAGTCAGCCCTTCCAGAACATCTTCGCCGGTAAATCCTCCCTCGGACTCTTTCATTATCTCGTTTTTTTTGCTGTAAGTATTGAGTGTCCGGGTCAGCGCGGTTTTGAATCCGGTAACATGCGTCCCTCCCTCCTGGGTGTAGATATTGTTGGCGAAAGGAAAGATGCGGTCCACGATATCATCCACGTATTGGAGAGCTATTTCCACGCCGACATTATCCAATTCTTTTTCAACATAAAAAATATTATTCTGAACCGGCTTCTGAAACTTGTTATAATATTTCACCAGCGAAACCAGACCGCCTTCAAAATAAAAAGAAACCGAAGGAAGTTCAAGCTCAAGTTCACGAAAATAAAACACATCCTCGTCGTTCAGGCCCTTTTTATCGTCCCATCCCCGGGCGTCAACGATTAAAATTCTCAGTCCCCTGACCAGGTACGCTTGCTGGCGAATATGGTTCATCACCGTATTCCAATCAAACTTGCCTTCGCCAGAGGCGGATCCGCCTTGGGCGGAGAAAATTTCCGGGTCGGGCTCAAAGGTAATGATGGTTCCGTGCATTTTTGAAGCGCCGATCTTTTTCACGGCGGACTTTTTCTTGCCTTGAGAATATTCCTGAATATATTTGCCGCCATCTCTGTGCACTTCCGCTTTACAGTAAATGGAAAGGGCATTGACCACCGACGCTCCGACTCCGTGCAGACCTCCGGAAACTTTATAACCGCTATTTTCACCGCCAAATTTTCCTCCGGCATGAAGCGTCGTCATCACGGTTTCCAGGGCGGAGACCTTTGTTTTTTTATGGATATCCACCGGCACTCCTCGGCCGTTGTCAGCCACGCGTATGCGATTATTCGGAAGAAACACAATTTCAATATCATTGCAAAAGCCACCCATTGCCTCGTCACGTGAATTGTCAAAAATCTCCCATACCAAGTGGTGTAAACCCTCCGGCCCTGTTGTACCGATATACATGCCCGGGCGACGTCTGACGGGCTCCAGACCCTCCAGGACGGAAATGTCAGAGGCATCATAATGGTGCCCCTCTTCGGCACCTTTTTGGCCTGTTTTCTCTTTTGCCATATGGATACATTATAGCAAAAAATCAAGGCAAATGCCAGTCTTTTTTTTGTTAAAAACCTTTACTTTTAAGTCGTTTTTCTCTAAACTACAAGAATGACAAATTATGAAATATCTTCTCCGGAAGAAGCAGCCCTAAGGAAAGATCTGGAACAAAAGACCGACGCTTATTCAATGCGGTTAAAGCGCTATCTTTCTATGCCAGATTTATCTCGCATGCCGGGCAGTCCGCTGGCGCAAATCATTGCCTTGGTTAAGGAAGCGCCGTCGCTGAAGAATTTTGACGACATTAAAATTCCGGAGATTATTCCCGTAAAAATTCTCTTTGATTTATTCAATATGCCCCCGGGTCATCCGGCGCGGAGTAAGTCCGATACCTATTATGTGAACGAGGAAAATGTTCTCCGGACTCATGATACCGTCATGTGGTATTATTATTTTAATCATCCCGAAGTTAAAGAACGAATAGCGAGAGAAGAAGATTTGGAGGTGATTTGCTACGGTAAGGTTTATCGCAAGGATGAGATTGACCGCCATCATATGAATGTCTTTCACCAGTTCGGAGGACTATATCTCACTTCCGATAAAAAAAAACAGGTGAAGCTGGATGATTTAAAGAACGTGCTTTCGGAAATCGCCAGGACTATTTTCGGGCCGAAGATAAATATCAGTTTTACCCCCGAAATTTTTCCCTACACGGACCCCAGCATTGAAATGAATATTGAAATAAACGGGCAATGGGTTGAAATGGTGGGCTCGGGATTGCCCAGGAAAGACGTTTTGGCTAATTTCGGCCTGACCGGATACAATGGCTGGGCTTTCGGCTTCGGTTTGGAGCGTCTCGCTATCGCCAGTATGCAGTTGCCGGATATCCGTCTCCTTTGGTCCAATGACGAGAGGGTGAAAAAACAGCTCAAGCTCGGGTATAAATTTATTGAGGTAAGCAAATACCCGCCTATTGTGAGAGATATTTCCTTTGTGGTAAAAAACGATTTTATTCCAAATGATTATTTTGACCTGGTCAGGGAAACAGCGCCGGGCTTGGTTGAAGAAGTGAAGCTCCTTGATAAATATGAAAATGCCGAAAAATTCGGCGCGGAAAAAACAAGTTACGCTTTCCGGATTACTTATCGGTCGCTTGACCGGACTCTGACTTCCGCCGAAATTGACAATATTCATAAAAAAGTAGAGGACTCGACGACGAAAGTTTTTGGAGGAGTAATTCGTTGATTTATTTTGCGGTCATTAATTTGGCAAATTTCTTCGGCCAACAGAGCAAGCGCAGGTGTCAATAATTAACTTTTATAAATTTCCGCCATTTTGCAGTATTCGCACTCGGCATTATTGCTTGCCCGTCCTCTGGCGTGGCCGTAAGAATTATAATGGCATTCCCGTTCAATCCAGCGCCCGTTTTTCAAAAGTTTATCATAGTCCGTAATGTCTTTTTTAAGCAGTTTTATTTCTTTCTCACCGATAATTCTGTCATAAAAACTTTCTTTCGGATTTTTAGCTTCCAGAAATTCCAGCCGGCTCTGTCTGGCAACGACTTCCCATTTGGGATTCTCCTTTAAAAGATATGAATACATTGCGAGTTGCCTTAAATTTCCGCTCATTCTCCCCTCCTCGTCTAATTTCTCAATTTCTGACTTTTTTCTTGCTCCTCCGGTCTTAAAATCCGTCACTCTTACTTCTCTTGCTTTCTTGCTGCCTAAGTTTTCAATCAGATCTATTTTGCCGTAAATTTTTAGATGGGGATAATCAGCGTTTTTAATAGTGATGCTCTCCTCGGTCTTGCGACTCCGTTCTATTTTAGGCAGACGATTTTTCACCCAGTACGAAACCGCGCTTAAAGTTTCCCCGCCCATTCTCGCTCTTTCCCTGGGACCTCCGAATTTCCGCTTTAAAACTTCTTCGGCAACTATGTTCTTTATGCCCTCCTCCGACAGAGCATTCTCCATTTTTAAAATCCGGTCTAGTGAAGCATGGACCGCAATACCGAACTCCAAAACTTCGATTTTTTCTTTAGGCAGTTGTAATAAATTTTCAAAAAACCATTTCCATGGACATTCAAAAAAATTATTAAGGAGGGAGACGGAAACATATCGGTCTTTATATTTACTCTCCGCCAATTTTACCAGATTGGACAGGTTTTTGTTCTTAGAAATAGTTTTCTTGGAAACTTTGATCTTTTCTTTCTTGAAAACTTCCGAAGGTAGGTCTGCTATGATTCTGGCTAACTCCTGTTCCCCTCCTTTTACGGACTCTCGCGAGTAGGAAAGCACACAAAACCTCTTGGCGCGGGTTATGGCGACATACAGCTTGCGCTTGATGGCGTCAATGTCGCGCTCTTCCACCTTCGCCGCGATACTCTCCGGCAGAGTGAAACCCAATTTTCTTCCTCCGGCCAGCGACCGCTCGTCCATGTGGGCAATCCAAACATAATCAAATTCGAGCCCTTTGGCGGAATGCATGGTAATAACTTTGACCCCTTTTTTCTCCGGGGAGAGAACGGGGATGTGCTCGCCGTAGGAACCCAGCTTCTCCAGATACGAAACAAATTCACTCAAGGCGATGTCTGGATTTTTCTCCGCCTCTTTAAGATAGAGGAGTAGCACGGTATCCAAAATTTCTTTGCCGGAAACAAGCTTGTTCTCTGTTTTTTCTTCATTAAACAATTCTTTGCCGATTATTTCTATTAACGATTTAGGGTCGTTCCCTTTGGAATCATTTTTCCACTTTGCGAGTTTCCCTATCCATTTATCCGTATTGCCGCCCGGAGAGAAAAGCGAGGCGGGTCTGTTTAAGAGCTTATCGAAAGATAAGTCGCGCATATTTTGTGAAATGAAAAAATCGTATGTCTCATAGGGTCCCACGCCCGATGCCTTGTCCAAAAAAGAGAGCGCGAGGGACGGGGTATCGCCGCTATTGATTATTTTCAAAACCCGGAGCAACGCCCACATTTCCTCCTGGTCGAAAAGGTCAAGCGCCTCGGTGGTGGAAACCGGCACCCCGAAACGATGGAGTATCTCAAGCGCCCGGCGGACCTGTCTGTTCTTCGGCACCAAGATGGCGCAATCGTCCGCATTCACCCCCTTTTTGATTTTCCCCTTGATATCAAGGACAGCCGCGACAATTTCCTCCTCCGGAGAACCGCCCTCAAGAAGGCGGATCGGGTGCTTTTCTCCGCTTTGGCTTTTCAATTTCTCCCCGGAAAGCACGCTTTGAAGCAGAGCGTGGGAAGCGTCAAGAATTACCTGGGTTGAACGGTAATTGTCGGTTAAGGTAATGAGCTTGGCGTCCGGAAATGTCTTCCGGAAGCCGGCGAAGTATTCAATTGAAGCGCCGCTGAATCCGTAGATGAGCTGGCGGTCATCGCCGACCACGAAAATGTCCGGCCTCTCCACCTTCGCCCAGACCCGGGCCAGGAACTCGTTCTGCACGCGGGAAGAATCCTGATGCTCGTCCACCAAAATATACAAATATCTCTCGCGGATGAGAGAGGCGGCCTCTTCGGAGTTTTCCACGATTTTCACCAGGAATTCCAGGACGTCGTCGTAATCCAGCCAATTCTTTTCTTTTTTCGCTTCCTCGTATAACTTCAAAAATTTTACTATCTCCCGGCTCCGTTCCAGACCCTCCATTTCTTTCAGGACTTCTTTTTTGAGTCCCCCTTTACTCCCGCCCCTCTTGGAAATACTGCCTCCATCGTTTTTTAAAAATTTTATTTCTTTTTCAATTGCGGTTTCGAAATTTTCTCTGTTAATTCTCTCCCGTTTTAAAAGCGAAATAAGGGATTTCAGATCCTCAAAATACCGCATCCCGTTGCCCCGCGGCCGCAGATATTCCCAATCATTCTCGTTTAAGATATGGTCAAAAAATATCGCCCGGTCGGCATCTTCCATAAGTTTCGGCGCCTCTTTGAGCCCGAGAACCTTAAAATGCTCCCCGATTATTTTCATCCCAAAACTATGGAAAGTAAAAACATTAACCTGTTCCCCCGCCTCCCCGATGTAGCGGCGCAATCGCTCCTTCATGGCATCCACTCCGGAATTGGTAAAAGTGAGGCACAGGATTCCGTCCGCCTTGATATCGGTCTTTGTCAAAATATTGGCAATGCGGAGCGAGAGAACCTGCGTCTTGCCCGTGCCCGGGCCCGCCACCACCATTACTGGTCCGTCTATCGTGTCTACGGCTTCTTTTTGGGCCTTATTGAGCTTTTTGTATTCTTCCGCAAATACCTCCGTAGCCATACGGACATTCTAACACTTTTTTCTTGTTTTTTGCTCCGTTGTTTTCCCGTCAAACTCCGGGCCGTCCGCTTCCGCTTCCGCCTTAGTGGCCCGGACTACCCCATCTTGATGGTGAGCCGGAGAATAAATGGTATAAAGTTTCAGATCCTCCGTTTCGGATGTATTAATGACATTGTGCTCGGCTCCGGCCGGAACCGTAATGGCCGAGCCGTCGGAGAGTTCGTAAGCGTTGCCGTCAATCAGGCACCGGCCCTGCCCTTTTTCAACGCGGAAAAACTGGTCGTTGTCGGGATGAATTTCCGTCCCGATATCTTCCTTGGGTTTCAAACTCATCAAAACCAGCTGGCTGTGCTTGCCGGTATACAGAACTTTGCGGAAATTCTTGTTCTCCAGGGACTCTTTTTCTATATTGGCGTTGAATCCTTTCATGTTTAATTTATAATTTTGAGTTTTTATAATTTTCTCCATCGGGAATTAAACTGGTAGTAGGCTAATTATATCACACAAAAAATGCGTGATTAAAGATTAAGAATAATTTTTGCAAAGAGGTAAAAGGACGCGGCGGCAAGGATAATTGTGGAAATATACTTGAGCCACTTGGCCAAACCAGCTTTCTCCAGTACCCCCAGCCAGATTAAGAAAAACCCGACGAAAAATAGAAGAAGTTCGGGAATAAAAAAATTTTCCCATAAATGAGAAAAGTTCTGCTTGTCGACTAAATCAATAAACCGCGTGAAAACATATACTCCAACTATTAATACTGATCCGCTTATTATTTTATTCATATTAATATTATACACCTTTTTGCGGAGGGTGAGGGATTTGAACCCTCGATGAGATTGCTCCCATACCACCTTTCCAAGGTGGCGCACTAGACCGCTATGCGAACCCTCCTTACAACAGATTATACTAGCATATTTAAAAATTCTTTTTCCTCCAGAATTTTTACTCCGAGTTTTTGCGCATTCTTGAGTTTGGAGCCCGGGTCTTCCCCGGCCACGACATAGGAGGTGTTTTTTGACACCGAGCCGGAGATCTTACCGCCCAGCGCCAGGATTTTTTCCTTGGCTATTTCGCGCGACATTCGGGCAAGCGTGCCGGTTAGGACAAAATGCAGTCCACTTAATTTTCCTTTTTCCTGCTTCTTTACTTTTTCTATCACTACCCCGTTTCTTTCCAGTTTTTTGATAAAATTTAGGTTGTTTTTATCGTGGAAAAAATCATAAACGCTCCGCGATACCGCCGGCCCGATATTCTCTATTTCATTAATCTCGGAGACACTCGCTTCCTCAATTTTCTCCAGAGCGCCGAAATTTACCGCCAAGTCCCGCGCCGTCTCCTCTCCCACATGGAGTATCCCAAGCGCCCAGAGAAGACGCGAAAGCGTAATTTTCTTTTTATTATTTATTTCATCGATTATATTTTCTGCCGATTTTTTTCCAAACCTTTCTAAAAGAGAAATATCTTCTTTTTTGAGAGTAAAAATGTCCGCCGCGTCGGTAATCAGACCTTCGTCCTTGAACCTTCTCAAAATTTTCGGCCCCAGTTCGTATATTTCAAAGACAGATACAAAGTGTTCAAGATATCTTTCATCCTTGGCGGGACATTTGGGATTACTGCAATAGTGCGCCACGGATACTGCCAGCGAGTTCCCCTCATATTTTTGCCCCCTGCGCCCTTCTTTGGGCGCTTTGGGCTCAAAGCGGGACCCTCGGGGATCAAAAATCCGAGGGGAACCCGTCGCTCGCTTCTCCACTTTTCCGCCGCAGACCGGACACTTCTCCGGCATTTTAAATTTTTTCTCCTTGCCTGTACGCATCCGGGTCAGCACTTCCACCACTTTCGGAATCACATCCCCGGCCTTCTCTATCACCACCGTGTCCCCGATGCGCAAGTCCAGGCGCTCTATCTGGTCCATATTGTGCAGGGTCGCTTTGGACACTTCCGAGCCCGCCACCAGGGTGGGCTGGAAAATAGCCAGAGGGGTCAGCACGCCGGTCCGCCCGACATTGACCTTCACATCTTCTATCACCGTGGTCGCTTTCTCCGCCGGGTATTTAAAGGCAACCATGTAGCGCGGGGCCTTGCCGATTACACCAAGCATTTCCTGCAGTTTCAAATCGTCCACCGAAACAACAATACCGTCCGTGCCATAAGGGAGATCCGGCCTGATTTTTTCAAATTTTTTTATAAATTTTATCGCTTCCTCCAGATTGCCGCATTTGGCGTCCAGCTTTTCCACCTTAAATCCGAGATTGCGGAGCATTTCGTGTTTTTCGGAATGGGTAATGGGGAGGAAGGCAGTTCCCGAAAAACTCCTTAACCCCATTCCTCGCTCCGCTCGGAACGGCACGCCCCCGCCCGTCGTTTTTCGGGAACTGCCTTTCTCCAAATACATATCGTATGCAAAAAAATCCAATTTTCTTTCCGCCGCCAGGGCGGGGTTAAGCTGTCTCAAACTTCCGGCCGCCGCATTGCGGGTGTTGGCAAAAAGCATTTTTCCTTTTTCCTGGTTTTCCAAGTTCAATTTGACCAGCATTTTCTTGCTTAAGAGAGCTTCCCCTCGGACTTCCAGGAATTTTTGGGAAGGTTTTTTTAATATAAGAGGTATGGAATGTATGGTTTTGAGATTTTGGGTTATGTCTTCCCCGATAAATCCGTCCCCTCTGGTGGCGCCCCGTACAAAAGTTCCATTTTCATACAGGAGCGAAACCGCCAGGCCATCAAATTTCACCTCGCAAAAATAATCGATCTTATTCTCCGGCCCGCCTTCGCCCTGCTTCGGCGAGGTAAACAAAAGTTTTTTAATTCTCTTTTCCCAATCCCGGAGCTCTTTTTCGCTAAAAACATCATTCAAGGAAAGCATCCTGGTCCGGTGTTTTACCTTTACAAATTTATCAAGAGGTTTCCCCGCCACTCTGTTTTCTTCTGCGTTAACATCCGCGTATTCGGGATATTCCTGCAGCAGTTTCTTGAGCTCCCGAGTCAGGGATTCGTAGATGTCATCAGTAACATTGGGCGCATTTTGCGTATGATACGCATTTCTAAACCGCGCGATTTCTTTGCGCAGTTTTTTTATTCTTTTTTGGGCTTCTGTTTTATCCATCCCTAATAGTTTGATACAATTTCGCGTTCAATTCGATCCGGATTGCTTGAATTGCACGACCCGTCGCCGATATTATACCCCTTGGAAACAATAGTAGTAGCCGGCTCAGCAGTTTTTTCAATTGTGACTTTGGCGCAACTCTGCCCTGAACTGCCTAGTCCGGTAATAATTTCATTCCAGGTGCCGGGAACCGGTGTATAAATGCTGGATGGGGACTTGTCTTTGAAAAGCACATATTCTATACCAGTGTCTGCCGCAAAAAAGGCGTTATTGGCGTCTTTGGCGGAAGTGCCAAATTTAACTTCTTTAAGCGCAATATTAGCAACACCTAACGATATCGCCAAAAGAATACTTGAAATAGTAATGGCAAAAAGCATTATAAAGCCCTTATTTCTTTTTATTTTTTGTAAAATCATCTTAATTATTCTATCCAATTAAATAAATTCTCCGAAAAAGTTATGCTGTAAGACCCGGACCCTTGTGTCCATGAAACATCAGAAAAAATTTTTACTTCATCCACATTTACTGTTGTCATCCAAATTTTACGAACGAAACCGGAATCAGCGCCACCTATTGGATTAGTACTATAACTTCCGTTACTTTCATATAATTTACAATTATTGGGATCATTACATACAACAACAACATGTGGAAAAACTGTATCAAAACGACATCCGTTACCTGGATTACATGGAGCTAATTTAGCCTTGAATCCATTCCAACTATTTCCGGGCACTCCGGTATATAAAGTATAAGTATCTCGCATATTTCTAATGTATTCAATGCCTTCCTGAGCCAGATATGAAGCCAGTATTTTTTTCTTGGCATAATTGTTATTGGCAATACCCTGGGTCAGAACCACCAATAAAGCCATAATTGACATGGTAAAAATAGATACGGCTACAAGTGTTTCTATCAGAGTAAATCCGTTTTTTTTATTTTGCTTGCCCTGCTGTGACAGGATGAATTTAATAAATTTCTTCATAATATTTTAAATATCTATCAATCTTTGGGACACGGAAGTTTGAAGAGAAAAAGGCGTGACCACATCTTTGAAGGTTATTTTACCGGATAATCTTATGCTGACGAATGGCTGTTGTTCGTCTGCGTTGGAATCAAAAGGTTCCGCGCCCAGCACCGAGAAAGAAGAAGCGGGGTCAATTACCACTTCAATGGGGGTCAACTGGACAAAACTGTTCGCTCCGTCAACTGATTTGAAAATTTTCCCGTCGTTACTTATATAATAAGCCCATTGGTCGGTGAAGGTGGAAGAACTGCCGTTGGCGTATTCAAAAACTATCGCCCAACCGTCAGCGCAGCTCCTGGCGGCTCCCAGGGTAGCCGGCGACAAAGTGGGATTACTGGCGTCAAAACACTGAAAATCAAAACCGGTTCTTAAGTTTCTGGACATATCTTCCATAATAAAACTCAAGTTGTCCATAATGGACCGCATGCTCTGCGATTTTTGGTGGAGCAGGTTAGCGTTTAAAAGCGCGCCCATGCCTGCCATGACAATAATTATAAAAAGAGAAATAGCAATCATTGTTTCTATTATTGTGTAGCCGCCTATTGCTGATTTTTGCATATCTTGTTTCATAAATTAATTTACCTGAATCCTGCCTGAGGGATAAATTTTGATAAATGATATCACTTCCTTTGGAGAAGCTATTGTAATTCGGATATAATCAAAACCGCTTACTTCTGTGCCATTGGAATGAAAAACCGCTCTGGAATCCGGTCTTTTAAAGGTAACGGACAGAGGACCGATTGAAACACCCGAAGGGCAGTCAACGCCGGTGCATTTTTCTATTTGAGATATTAAATTTCCTTTCGTTATGTTTATAGTATTCAAGCTTTCCGACCCGGCTTCATAACCACTTAAATTGTTCAGGTCAACAAAATAAACAAATTGTGTCGGGCTAGTCAAATCAAAAGAAACTCCGTATGAGGGCTTCCAGGTTAGAGGCGAGACAATTAGGCCGTACTGGGGTTGGGGCGGCAATTGGCCGGAAAGAGACATTTTCTGCGCTTCAACGACTTTCAAGGCGATGTCGCTGGCTAAATTTTTAATATCAACTTTGGCCTGAAAATCTCCGTAATTAAAAAGAACGATTGAGGTCATGGCGGAAAATATACTCAAAACAACAATAAGCTCTATATAACTCATTCCACCGTTCTTCTTTATTTTTTTATTTAACTTATTCATTTAATAAAAAAGATGTAGCTCAAAAAGAAACGCCAGGAGCGCGCCCAAGACCAGATACGGGGCAAAAGGAATCTCGCTTTTCATTTTGTGATTTTTGGTAAAAAGAATAAGAATAATTCCGACGATAGCCCCAATCCAGAAAGCCAGAGCGGCGCCGGAGAGCAAACGGGAGGTGCCAAGCAACCATCCTAGGCCAACCGCCAGTTTGGCGTCCCCCAAACCCATCCAGGTTCCGGAAGAAACAAGCCAGAATAAAGCAAAGATAGTTGCTACCCAAAATCCCGATAAAAATTCCCAGATAGAAGGCATATGCGGGTAGAAAAGGCCGTTGCCGGAAACATCAAACAAGAACAAACCCACGAACGCCAAAATTCCAAAAACCAGAGAAAGCGCGTCGGGAATTATTTTGTGCTTCATGTCGTACACGACCACCACCAGCAGCAGAGAAAATGCGGCGGCATAATAAGCGTACATTAAACTGAAAATAAGCGTGTTCAGGAAGAAAATATCCTGGAATTTCAGAAACAGGGCGGCGAAAACTGAGGCGGTCGCAAACTCCACGAGCGGATATTGCGCGGAAATTTTGCTTTTACAGCTCTTGCACCGGCCAAAGAGGAAAAGAAAACTAAATAAGGGAATAAGCTCATACCAGCGGAGCTGCTTCTGGCAGGACATACAGATGCTTCTTCCTCCAAAAGATTTTTGGGTATTGAGCCGGATAATCACCACATTCAAAAAGCTTCCGATAATGAGCCCGAGAACGAAAAAGATTGTGGTAAGGGTAGAAATCATGAAGAATACTCGCCAGCCCTAATTATACCAAACGCATAATACGAAAACCACCCCTTTGGAGGCGGCTTTCGTTTTAAAAAGCAAACATCTTATTTTATTACAGGCAGGCGGTAGCGCTGGCAAGAATTGCCGCGGCTTCACCCTTAGACACGCCGGTAGAATCCACACACCAGTAGTTGTTGGAGCTCTCGGCAACTTTCAATCCGGAAGACACCGCCCAGGACAAATTGTTTGCGGCCAGGTGACAGGAAACCAGGGTTGCTCCACCAGCGGTAGTAAGAGTGCTATTAACCGTACCGCCCAAGGAATTAGCGGCGGCAGTTAACTGATTGGCAATGATCGCATTTGTGCAAAAACCGGTATAAGTATTTGGCGATAATGAATCGTAAAGAATTTCGCCTTGCGCTCTCATGTTTGCCAAGTTGGCCTTAATGGAAGCATTGGCTCCTTTGGCCCGCGCGGTATTGAGCGATGCCAGCACGACTGAGGCCAGAATACCGATGATGGCGACCACGACCAGAAGCTCTATCAAGGTAAAACCCGACTTAGATACTTTTCTTAAATTCATTTTATTTATAATTATTCTATTAATGTTAATTAAAATCACTTTAGCAGAACCATTTCGACTCCCGCCTAAATGACTAGTTCGGGCAGGTATTTTTTATACCCCAATTATATAACAGATGAGTAAGAAAGTTATCCACAGGGTAGTAGAGCGAAGCTCACTACCCTGCAGGCACCCTGTCATTTTTAGAACCTAACTGATGCTACCGGCCATATTGTAAATAGGCATCAAAACAGAAACCAGAAGTATTCCCACTCCCAAACCCAAAACCACAATCATTATCGGTTCTATCAGACCCACCAGCGTATCAACCGCGTCATCCACTTCCCGCACATAAAAATTGGACAAGGTTTTTAAAATAGTGCCCAGGGAGCCCGTTTCCTCTCCCACTTGCACCATTTGCACCAAAATTTTTGGTATTTGTTCTCCATACCTGTTAAATGCATCCGAAAGAGCCAAACCGGACCTTACCCCGTCCGCCACTTCTTTTAAGATTCTCTTATATACGTGATTTCCGACAACTTCGGCGGTAATCTCTATCGAGCGAACTATCGGAACGCCAGAAGTGAGCATTGTGTTTATATTGTCCGTTATCCTGGAAAGATAAAGTTTTTTATACAGATTGCCGATAAGCGGCACAGAAAGACGCATTGAATCCAAATATATTTTTCCTTTTTCGGTTACGGATAATCGCCAAACCCAAACACCCAGAAGCACAAAAAAGATTAGCACAAAAAAACCGTAATTAACAAAAAGATTTGAAACCGCAATGACTAATTTGGTATAAATGGGCGCTTCTTGTCCGGAATCCAAAATAATCGCGGAAAGTTTTGGAATCACGATAACAAACATCAGAATCATCACAATAAAGAAGGTAATAACAACAAATACCGGATAAATAAGCGCATTTCTGGTTTTGGAAGTAATCGCATATTGACGGTCTAAATATTCCGCCAAATGTAAAAATGTCTGATTAAGTTTCCCCGTCTCTTCACCCACCTTGACCATATTTATATAAAAATCCGAAAATACGTCCGGGTGCTTGGCTAATGCTCCGGAAATGGAAATCCCCGCCTGTAAGTCGTCGGTGATTTGGGCTAGTTTTCTGCCGAGAAGTTTGTTTTCCGTGTTGGTTGCAAGCATGGTAAAGGCCTTCAGAGCGGACACCTGCGCTTCAAATAAAGTTGAAATCTGTCGGGATAAAATCACGACATCTTTAGTGGAGACCCTTTCAAAAAAAGTCATTGACAAAAACGGTTTTTTTTGCGCTTCATCTTTGATGGAAATAACCACCAATCCCCTTCTCTGAATACCGCTGATTGCCACTTCGCGGTTAGGCGCGTCAATTTCTCCTTCTTTATTCACCCCTTCGCTGTTTATCGCTTTATACTTGAATAACATTTGTTTCCAAGCTAGCTAGCTGATAGCTAATTAGCCAATTATCTTAATAATTATAGCATGCGCTCAAGTCCTTTCGGGTTAAGAGAGTATTGGTAAGCATTTTCTATTGAAATTTCCCCTGCGCGCACAAGTTCTATGAGAGAGTGGTTCAAGTCAATCATTCCTGATTCCATCCCTGTTTCAATGACTACATCTATCTCATATGTGCGTTTTTCGCGAATCAAATTTGCTACCGCATTATTATTCAAAAGAAGTTCATAAGCGGGAATAAGACCGCCGGTGATTCGCGGAATTAGCCGCTGAGAAAAAATCCCCAGCAAAGAGGAAGCAAGCTGGGCGCGAATCTGGTCCTGCTGGTCTCCGGGAAAAGAATCAATTATCCGGTCGATGGTCTGGGAAGCGTTGTTGGTATGCAAAGTTGAAAGCACCAGGTGCCCCGTCTCGGCAGCTGTCACGGCAGTGGCGATGGTTTCCGGCGTACGCATTTCCCCTATCATTATCACATTAACATCTTCACGAAAAACTTCTTTAAGAGCCACATGAAAATTTTTGGTATCAATGCCGACTTCACGTTGGTTGATTATGGATTTATTGGGTATATATACATGTTCAATCGGGTCTTCAATCGTGATAATGTTGCGCGCCTGCTCGTTGTTAATTACATCAATCATTACCGAGAGAGTGGTTGATTTACCCTGCCCGACCGGGCCGACTACCAGGAAAAATCCCTGTTTTTTACGCGCCACATCACTCAAGATGGCCGGCAAATGCAATTCGGTAAGAGTTTTTACTTTCGGCACCAACCTTAGCACAATGCTGATTAATCCTTTTTGGAAGAAAGCGTTCCCGCGCAGCCTGGCTTCCCCCCGGAAATCATAAGAAAAATCCGCTTCCTGATTTTCCATAAACCGGTTAATTTTTTCTTTGGGTAGGAGCTCGCCCAGAACGCCAACCGCATCCTCTTGCGTAAAAGCTGGATTCTTAACCAGAAATATCAGCTCGCCGGCCACACGGATAGCCGGCACGCGACCGGCTCCCAGATGCAAATCCGACCCCCCCTCACGGATGACTGTTAAAACAAGTTCTTCAAGTTTTTTCTTATAATCCATCCCGGTACTAAAATTTTATTTATTAATATTTATCATTATACCCCGTAATCAAAAATTTTGATAATGTTTTCCGTTTTAATTATTTTCGTTGCTGAAATTATACACCTCGGTAAAAGGAATAATGCCTTCCACCGCTTTCAGCATCGCATCCTCTATCATCATCAGCATTCCCTTTTTGCGAGCCGTTTTGTAAATCGCTTCACCGGTCGGGTTTTTTAATATCACGCTTTGCATTTCTTTGTCTACTCTGAACATTTCAAAGACGGCAATACGGCCCCGTGTGCCGGAAGGGCACTCACCCGAAGGAATTGTTTCGTACATTTTACCATCAATTCCAATTTCTTTTTTAAATTCCACCGGCAAATCTTTCATTTGTTCTTCAATTTGAGTTTTAACGATCGGGTCAAGCGGCACAAGTTTGCGTGACGATGCGCAGGTTAATCTGGCTAAACGCTGGGCGACGGACAGAATAAGAGTAGGTGCAATCAGGTACGGGTCAACACCCATGTCAATCAGGCGGGGAATCGCGCCAATGGCATTATTGGTGTGAAGGGTTGAAAGAACAAGATGCCCGGTCAGAGCCGCTTGAACGGCAAGTTGGGCTGTTTCCTTGTCGCGTATTTCTCCAACCATTATTATATCCGGGTCCTGACGAAGGATAGAACGGAGCCCCGAGGCAAAAGTATATCCGATTTCGGGCATCATTTGCGATTGATTGACATCCGACATATGGTATTCCACCGGGTCTTCTAACGATACAATATTACTTACCTCTTTATCGAGCGCGTTCATCATTGAATACAGGGTCGTGGTTTTTCCAGACCCCGTGGGGCCGGTAATTAAAATAAGTCCATAAGGTTTTCCAATCGCTTCTTTAATCATATTGAGATTGGTCTCCGACAATCCGAGCTGGTCTATTGCCTTGACTCCTTTTTCGGAATCCAAAATACGCATAACAACTTTCTCACCGTAATACGCCGGCATAGTGGAAACACGAAAATCAATATTGCGTCCGTCGATATTGGCGCTAAAGGATCCGTCCTGGGGCTTCCTTTTTTCATCCAGTCGAAGCCTGGCCAAAATTTTTACGCGCGCCACTATTCCGTTGTAAATATTTGACGGCAATAAGATGGTAGTATGTAGCGCTCCATCTACCCGGAAACGCACTTTGACTTTTTTCCCGGTGTATTCAATATGAATATCGGAAGCGCCTCCTTCCAAAGCATTGCGTAGAATGACAGCCACTATTTTTATGACCGGCGCATCTTCCACTATTTTTGCTTCTTCACCCGGTTTTATGTTTTGGATTTCTTTGCTCAAACTTTCCTCATTTACACCTTTAATTCCAAAAGTCTCGTCTGCATCCAACTCACTCAGCGCTTCTTCCACTTGGGTGGATATCCCCTTGTAGGCCTCCATTATGCTTATATAATCGCTTTTTGAAATAAGAAAAATCTTAAAAGGAATACCGAGTTTGGTGGAAATAAATTGCAACGCGTCAAGCGCCTGCACATCTTCTCCGTTTATGACACCCACTTCCAGTACTCCGTCCCGCAATTCAATCGGAACAAAATGGTAATGCGCCGCCGAATCCTCGGAAATATACTTGAGCGCGTCAAAAGATATTTTTTCCCTGTTTACTTGCTTGATCGGAATTTGCAAATATCGTCCTTTGGCTTCAAGAATTTTTTCTTCCGTTATGCCGGATTCAATCAGAGCTTCATCAATATCTCCATTGTGTTTCTCCTGCGCGAGACTTTTAATCTCGCCTATCTGGCTCTCACTAATTGAACCTTCTTTGGTTAATTCTTCTAAAAAACTCATAATTAATTATGGCTGGACTGGAGGGACTGATTCTTCCTCTTCTGCAATTGGCTCTTCTATTATTGGCTCGGAAAGATTGTCGGTCCCGAACGGAGCGAATGGGTTCGGACGGCCCTCTACGGTATCTTGCGTAATTACAATACTGGAGTCACGTAAACTGGCAAATGCATTATCAGCAAAAATAGCATCGTTTAATTTTATGTTTTTAACGTTCAGAAGTAAGGTTAAAAAATCTCTAGCGACCGAAGAGTTCTGGTCAAAAACCGATGTATCAAGCGCCACCCCGTTTGAGGAAGAAGAAATCAGGGTAGGAGGAGGAGAAGGTTGCCTTATAAAAAAAATATAAATCAAAACAAGAACCGTTCCAATCGATGCAAATATTACGATGTTTCTGATTTTTGGGGTTATCATTTTAATTTTTTAGCCAATAAGTTCTAATTTTAAAATCATATTTGTAAGCGTCGGAAGCGGAAGCGGTCTGGGTGCTTGTTCCCGTGCTGGTTTCGGATGAAAATTCAATAGACGTTACATCCACAATCCTGAGATTGCTCTCCAGGTCTTTGGTAAAATTGACAAAATTGCTGTAAGGAGCCGATATGGAAAATCCTAAATCAAAAGCTCCGTAGTCTTTGGGCGGTGGAGTTACCCCGCCTCCTTGTACCGCCGTGGCGCTTGCCTCCGGGGTTATTGTATCCGTTGTCTCTGTCGTACTGTATTTTACATCTTTCAGCACCATACCGTAAGGGGAAGCTATTTTTTCTATTTCCAGAATCAGGCGAATATTGTCAACATTTTCCGGTAAAAGTTTGTTGAGTTTTATTAAATTGTCCGGATTCATGGCGTTCTGTTTGGCTGTCAATTTGTCTCGTTCATTCTCAAGCGCTTTGGAATTATTCAGCGCTTCATTATAAGATTCCACTTGTGCCGGGAGCGCCGAAACATCGTTATAAAGAGGATTGGTAAATACGAAAAAAGCCGCAACGCTGATTCCTATTAAAATGACCGGCATTATGAATCTTGTCATAAAATTTAATCTAGAATCGGTCTTAGTTTTGTGTTAAAAGTGCCTGTTTGTAATCGACAAAGGAAGGATCGACCAAAAACTCCAAATCAAAAAGAACGTTGCCACTATTATCAAGCGTCAGGTTGGAAAAAATGGGGTCAATTATATTTTTATTTTTAGCGAAGAGATCGGATTGAAGGGCTACCGACTTATATCCGACAGCAATACCGGACATTTTAACGGTTACCTTTGCCTTTTTGTCATTTTCCAAAATGTAACTGAACTTGGTGTAACGGACGGTTTTCATGGTGATGGTTTCCAGCGCTTTAAATATGGGGGTAACAGCGATATGTTTGGATAAAATTTCGGTTGATGCGCGTAAGCGCTTGTCTAAGACCTGCAGTTCCGTTATTTTGGCCGGTTCAAAGCGATTTCTGGCCAGATTGAGAGTATTCTCCATGCCGACAATCTTTCTTGTCAAAATTCCTTTATAAAAATAAAGACCGCCGGTCGTCAAAAGCACCGTAAATAAAATAAAAACGGAAGCAATAAAAAAAATACCGACGGGCTGCGCATAAATAGCGCGCTCTTTAATTATGGGTTTTTTGGGTATAAATGATGTTTGAAAATTTTGCTCCATTTTCTTATATTATTATCTCACTTATTGCAATTTTCGCAATGCCAACCCTAACGCAACCGCAAACTCAGGACCCATGGTCTCTAGAATTTTCTCTAAAAATGCCGGAGCGCTAACCTTGGAAAAAGGGTGGCCGATTTCTATCTCGGCTCGAAAATTATTTGTCGCCACTTCCAAGAGCCCGTTCAAAAGAGACCCGCCGCCGGTAAAAATGACTTTGTTTATAGTTCTACTATACTTTTTCTCATACCCTAATAATACATTATTAGTTTCGGAAAAGATATAGTCAATGTGAATTTTGATGATATCAGCCAAGCTTTTTTCCGCCGGATTTCCAAAAAGGCCAAATTCTTTTTTCATTTTTTCCGCTTCCGCGAAAGGAATACTTAAAGATTTTGAAATGGAATCCGTCATGTCCGCCCCCCCTCTGTCTATTGTGTGATAACCCCTAACCGTACCAAATTCGACAATAGAAAGCTTAGTTTTTGACGCTCCAAAATCCATCAACAGAACCGGAGAAAGTTCATGCTCAAAATTGGCTCTAATTGAGGAAAATATTTCAATTTCAAAAAAAGAAGCCGAGAGCCGGCATCCTGAAACAATAGAGCGGTATCTGTAAACCGTGTCATTTTGTGTCGCAATGACAAGTATATTTGTTTTATCCGTCGGCTTTTGTGGAATACCAGAATCATCCGGAGTTCCGTCCATTTCTTCGTGAGAAGATTCCTTCTGGGGTAGTATAAAATAATCCAGTGAAACTTCCGCAATCGGCACCGGAATATATTTGCGGGCTTCGGTGGAAATAATCTCCGCTATTGAATTTTCTTTGATTTGGGCCGGAAGTTCAAGGGTGAAAATCAAACTTGACTGCACGGGAATGGAAAAAGCCGCTTCGGGGAGAGTTACCCCGGATTGCTTCAAGACCTCTTTCAAGGCCTCCACTATTTTATCAACCGAGAGATTGGTAACATGCCCCACATCAAGTTGGGCGTAGGGACCCAGCGCTATCGCCCCATAGGTTTCAAGAATCGCCTTGCCGCCTTTTTTTTTAATCTCCACTATTTTAATCGCGGAAGAGCCAATATCAATACCAACAGCGGAATCATCCGACCCGCTTCTAATTGTGCTTATGCTTGAGAAAATTTTTTTTAACGGATTATCCATTTATGCTAATATTATAACATAAACCTGTCCTGTTGGAAATACACATGACTCAAATAAATCACAAAACATTATTAATAAAATTTCCAATGGGATGCGTTTTTTAAACACCATATTGGATATAGTTTTTCCTGTGAATTGTGTAGCCTGTGGAAAAAGTGGGGTGGATTTGTGTGTTGTCTGCTTGAATGATTCTCCCGAAGCGAAACGCGAGAGCGTGAAATGGATTTTTCCTTTATACGACTATCGCCACCCTCCCATCAAAAAGGTTCTGTGGTTGTTGAAATATAAAGGTAAAAAAAGATTGGCGAATGTTTTCGCGGAAGTTATGTACGGGAGAATATTGGAAGAGCTTTCGGAACTCAGCGTAATGGAAAATTTCCGCAAGCCGGTCTTGATTCCCATTCCCCTGTCAAAAAAAAGATGTCGGGAACGCGGATACAATCAGGCAGAATTAATCTGCCAAGAATTAATAAAAATAAACAATTTGCGCCATGGCGTATATCTAAAATTAGAAAAAGATATTTTAATTAAACCGAAAGATACAAAACACCAGGCGCACATTGAAAACAGGTCGGAACGCCTGAAAAACATCATTGGTTCGTTTACCGTAAAAAATTCCGAAATAATTAAAGGGAGGAATATAATTTTAATAGACGACATCCTGACCACCGGCGCGACATTGAGTGAAGCGCGGAAAGTTTTAAAGCGAGCCGGCGCGCGCAAAGTTATCGCCTTCACCGTGGCGCATTAGAAAAATTTTAATTCCACATATCCCAGATCATACCGGCAATATTTCTCGGTTTACCCTCAAGCGCGTAATAATGTAAATCTATAAACGGCAGAGAATTACATTCAATAATCCCCCACCTCTGTGAATTAGCGTCTTTGGTTGGATCGGGAATTATGCAATCAAAACCTACCACCGACAAATTTACTATTCTTTCGGCTTTTTGTAAAACAGGAAGAAAACTCGGATGGAGATTGTCGGGCATTTCTTTTGTTGCGCCCCCGAATAACCTGCCTATCCGGTGCGAAAGAGACAAGGAAATCCCTGCGGGCAAAATATCAAAAATAGCGAATCCCGACCGTGAAATATGGCCACGCAATTCTTGGGAAATACGTATGCGTTCCACCCGGTCGTGGCGTTGATTGTCTTTTTCCTCAATAAGTTCCAAAATTGTTTTTTTGCCGTCACCGATAAGAGTTGGGGCATTTCCCCTATAAAATCCGGCCAGAACTCCGCCGACAAAAGTCGCCCGGCAAACACTGCCTTGTAAATGTTCTTCAACAGTCAGATGAGAGCATATCTGTCCGGCTACATCAATACCGTCGCGAAATTGCTGCAAAGTATGAATATTGGTAATAGTGTGTCTGCCACGGGAACCTATTCGCGGCTTAACGATGATGGGTTTTGTTAGTTTTAAAAATATTTTTTTTTCATTTTTAACTGTATTTTTAAATTGCCAAAATGGCAACTCGAAATAAGACGGAACGGGGATGTTGTTTTTTGAAAATTCCCGCTTCAATACAACCTTGTCGTCCCAATTTTTATTCATATAAGAAAATTCCGGCCTTATGGGTATGCTTTCAAAATAAATATTTTGGCCGTTTATCTTTGCGCGATAAAAATCCAAGGGTCTGGACAGGAATATTACCTGTTCCATTGGTATTCCTCTCTTTATCGCTTCCTCCCAGATAATTTTGGAACGAAATGTGCGCGCCTTATTGATATCCAAAGAGAATTTTACAAGTCCAAAAAAGGAGAGCGTTTCAAATAAAAATCCGGGAATCAAGTCAATAAAATTTTTTATAAAATCGGGAACATATTTTATGGTTTTGATTGCGTGAGTATCAAGAACAACCGAAAAAATACTGTCAAAAAAATATAGAGAGTGATTTATGGGGGCATCTCCGCAATAGGAACAAAAACTTTTTTTTACCGATGGTTCATTTGCTTGTGGCATAACAACAATCAAAGAGACAGCTGAACGCTGTCTCTTTAAAAGTAACTAAATGGTTTTTTAATGGTCTCCCAGAATCATAAATAGATTGAGTTTAAAATTGATAATGTCCGACCACTTTCATTCTACCATATTTTGGAGAAATAAGACCCTAAACCGCTTTTTTGTGAGATGCTCGGCTGGCTTCTTCCTGCGCTTGTTTGGCTTCCTCGCGCTGAGCAACATTTAATTCTTCCGTAAGATGTTTAATTTCTTTCATCCAATATTCCACATCCTTTTGTCTTGCCTGGAGTTTATAAGTGGCCTCTTGAATTTTGTTTTGTAACTCTTGTATTCTGGACATAAAATTTATTTAGGTTATTAATTCGACTTACCTAAAAAGTATAACACATGCAAAAACAATGGGGAAATAGTTATAAAACAACCATAATAAAACATTAGGGGTTTAAACAACTTTTCCAGCTCTTTTTTCTTGTCCGGACTATATTTGGCTTCTATGAATTTCAGTACAATTTCCTGCTCGGCAAAGAAAGTTTTTTCATCTGTTGCCACATTAATAAGCTTATCTAAGGTTAGAGGCAGTAATTTTATTTTTTCTCCCCCATCCAGGTTCAGGTCTCCGACTTTTTTTAAGCCCTTGGCAACAAAAGTGTAGACCACCCAGTCAATCTTGCCCACCGGATGCCTGGCGTCCCAGAGAATAAATTTCTCGGCTTCGTATCCGCTCTCTTCCAGAAGTTCCCGTTTTGCCGCGGAAAGTATATCTTCCCCCTCATCCACCCGCCCACCAGTTGCACCGATAAAAGGGGGCTTGCCCGGTTGTTCCTGCTCGGTTAAAATTATTTTCCCGTCCGGCAACACCGGAAAAACAACAACGGTATCGGGGCGCTTTAATTTTTCAAAAATTATCCGTGTGCCGTCGTACATTTCCTGCTCCCATTGATAGACGTCAAAAATTACCCCCTTGAACACCCTCTTGGCGTGAGACGGAATCGGCTGTTTGGATTGTGGGCGTTTTATTTTCATGAATTTGTTTATAAAATTTTATATAAAATGTTTTTTCATAAAAGCCCTACCAGAACCCGATTTTAAATATTTCTCAAATTCAAATGCTTTGTATGTATTTTTGAAGGCAAAATACATTTCAAGTTTCAATGGTCTTCTTTCTTTAGTTGCGAGAACATGGCCGTTTTTATGTCTAAAGATTCTATCTTTTAAGTTGTCTGTACAACCAATATAAAAACCGTCTTTGCATTTTAAACTATAGACATAATACATTCACATAGTATATGTTGCGAAGGTCGCCTTCGCAAACCTTCTGCGTGCCGACTTCGCTAAAGCTTCGTCGAGTCAAAGGCGGATTTCATCACGCCGAAGGTTCGCTACTGCGAACCGAAGGCGGAGCCGGGCGGATTCGAACCGCCGAGGGGTTTTGAAGCCCCTGCCTCTTTAGCAAAGAGGTACGTTAGACCACTCTGACACGGCTCCCTGCGTAATTGATTACGTAACTAATTACGTAATTACTCTAACACATTAACGATATTTTTCCATACATTGTATTTAGTATATAATTTAAGCATGGAATTAAGCGACCAGCTGGAAACAAAATTTCCAAAGTTGGATGACAATCAAAAAAGGGCTCTGCGCCGGCTCAAAATCTTTTCGGTGGCAGATCTTCTCTTTCACTTCCCCATCCGCTACAGCGACATCAGCGAGGTGAAAAATATCGCGGATCTCTCCCCCGGGGACGTGGCTACCGTATATGGTAAAGTTTCCAAACTGAAAACCAAAAAATCTTTTCGCTCAAGGATGCCGACGGGCGAGGGAGAAATAACGGACCTCTCCGGGAAAATAAAAATAATCTGGTTCAACCAGGCCTACCTGGCCAAAATGATTAAGGACGGCGAAACCGTCAAGTTGACCGGTAAAGTTACAGCGGGGAAAAACGGCATTTATCTGGCCAATCCGGAGTTTGAAAAGATGCCGGACATGCCGATTGATTCGCATGATACTTTGTTCAAGTCGAGGCCTCCTGAAAATTTTTTGAACAACAAGGCGGTGACTGCGCGAGAAGTTGAAAAAAATTTTCAGGAGGCAGAAGGCCTTTCTTACCCCATATACCCAGAGACCCGCGGCATCACTTCCAAATGGTTTTATCACGCCGTTGAGAAAATATTCAAGGACAAAACCTTGGACAGAATTGAGGATTATATCCCGGATGATATTTTGAAAAAATACCATTTGCCTACCCTGAAGACAGCTCTGGTCTGGATTCATAAGCCCAAAAACAAAAATGACGCGGAGTCCGCGCGAAAAAGATTCGCTTTTGAAGAAGTTTTTTGCATTCAGCTGGAACGTCAGCACGATAAATTCGAATACAGAAAAAATAAATCGTTCCAAATAAAACCGAAAGAGAAATACGTAAAAGAATTTCTGCAAAGATTTCCCTTTGATGCCACCAATTCGCAAAAAAAATCTATTGACACCGTGCTGGCTGATATGGGTAAAACTTTTCCAATGTCCCGCCTGTTGGAGGGAGATGTCGGCTCTGGCAAAACAGCTGTCGCCGCCACGGCCAGTTATGTAACGGTACAGCAACGTCCAAACGGACAAAGTTTCGGAAATCTTCAAGTTGCTTACATGGCTCCGACGGAAATACTTTCCACCCAGCACTTTGAATCCTTTATAGAGTATTTCAGGCATCTGCCGATAAACATCGGGCTGATTACCGGCTCCGGTTGCCGGAAATTTCCATCAAAAGTAAATCTCGGCAACTGGACCACGATCTCCCGCGCGCAACTTCTTAAGTGGGTGGCAAACGGGGAAATTCCCATCCTGATCGGTACCCACGCTCTTATACAAAAAACCGTCAAATTTAAAAATCTGGCGTTGGTGGTAATAGACGAGCAGCACCGCTTCGGCACCGCACAGCGAAGAAAGCTGGTGCGCAAGGACAATATCGCCCCTCACTTGCTTTCCATGACCGCCACTCCCATCCCGCGCACGCTGGCGCTGACGATTTACGGAGATTTAGATTTATCGCTTCTGGACGAAATGCCGGCCGGGCGCAAGCCGATAATCACGGAAATCATCACGCCGGATAAAAGGAATGAGACATATGAAAAAGTACGCCAAGAATTAAAAGCGGGCAGACAACTTTATGTCATTTGCCCCAGAATTTTCGAGCCGGACCCGGAAAAAGAACTGGCGCTTAATGTGAAGTCCGCCGTGGAAGAAGCCAAACGCCTAAAAAGGGAGGTTTTCCGGGAATACGAAATAGGCATACTCCACAGCAAAATGAGCAAGGAGAAAAAAGAAAAGGTGATGGCTGAATTTACCGAAGGTAAAATAAATATCTTATGCGCAACTTCGGTGGTGGAAGTCGGCGTCAACGTGCCAAACGCGACCGTCATCATCATTGAAGGCGCGGAGCGCTTCGGTTTGGCCCAATTGCACCAGCTCCGCGGGAGGGTAATAAGAAGTATGCATCAAGCGTACTGTTATGTCTTCGCTGATGCGAAGCGACCCTCTTTCGCCAAGGCTACGGACGGGCAAGGAAAAACAATGGCTCGTCTTAATGCCTTGATTACCGCCAAAAACGGTTTTGAGCTAGCGGAGCTTGATTTAACGCTCCGTGGCGCAGGTGAACTCGGCGGCACCAAGCAATGGGGTATTACTGATCTTGGGATGGAAGCGATAAAAAATATCAGAATGGTGGAAGCCGCCCGTACGGAGGCAATCCGCCTAATAGAAGAAGATCCGGAACTTGCCCGCTACCCCCTGCTAAAACAAAAGGTCCGCAAAAAAGCCGGAGAATTCCATTTTGAATAATTATTTTCCCTCTCCTGAAGATTTTTTCCACATGTACCAAAACCATTTGCGATAACTTTCCGCCAAATCTTTGCTGTGGATAATGAAAAATATCGTATTTTCATCTATAGTCCCAATTCCTAAACCTGTGTAACTAACAACATAATCACCAAATATTCCAATTCCGGAATTGGTTGAGTACTCCTTGGGTAAAAATCTACATTGTAATTTCCCAGGGAAGTAATCGGGGAAATTCGGCATTTGGGTCTTAACTTCATAGTCAAATAATTGAATGAATTTTATTTTTTTACGGTTAGCTTCTTTGAAAAACGAATCCCTGGCTGCTTTGCCTATCCTGGGATCAAACCAGCCCCCTTTGGCGCCAATAAAATAACTATCCTCACCAACTCTCAATATGTCTCGCCAAACATTTTTCTGACCCTCAAGCCCTCTATAAATATAAGCTTCTTCTGACGCAACACGGTGAGTAAATTTTTTAAACAAGTCCGGTAATATTTTTTCTACTTCCTGTTGTTTTTCATTTGCTAATTCTAATAATTTGCCAGGGTCAACCGCATTGTATATGTTCTCTTCAGAAGAAAAAATTTCAAAGCAAAGTCCTTTATTAACCAGGCGCTTTATGGCGTCATAGGTGTTTCTCCTGTGAATATTTGCAAATATAGAAATATCGCTTACGGAGGATTCTCCTTTTTCTATAAGAGTTTCATAAATTTTTGCTTCGTTTGGACTTAATCCTAAATTCTCAAGGATTTGTTGATAAATCATATATTCATAGATAATTAATTATTAAATTAGTGGTGATATACATCACCATGGGGTGGTGTTGGCCACTCAATTAGAATGATATAGCATAGCTACAGATTTGTCAATTACATAAGGTAATGTGCACACACATATGGCGGTTTTCGGATAAACTCCGAGAATGAGCATTAGTATGGCTAAAACAATCAAAGAAGAGAGAATGAGATGGGTTCTGCCCATAGTGAACAAGGAGGCGAGATTAA
>Ga0209211_10000342_pt1 | contig 99680 bp, 88 predicted proteins | sample RifGroA2_FD_183992 | JGI IMG/M metagenome (GOLD analysis project Ga0209211, IMG submission 183992) | Groundwater microbial communities from Rifle, Colorado, USA - Groundwater A2 (SPAdes) (version 2) | ecosystem: Environmental > Aquatic > Deep subsurface > Groundwater | place: Rifle, Colorado... | reverse complement strand
TACCCGCAAACCATTTTTTGGACGCGTCAACTTCGTCCAAAACACGACTTTGAACGTCTTTAAGTTGTAATTTTTCACCGCTGTTGTGGAGCGAGCCGGTAAAAATCAAATCAGCCGCGATGTCGGAAATTGTTTGATCATTGGTGCGCTCCATTAAAAAATACTGTTTACTTTTGATAATAGTGCCGGTGGCGAAAATGGTTTTGATGTCATTGCCGTCTGTGAAAAACCAGCCCGAAGCGTCAAAATCATAATCTGCCGCGTTATACAATTCCAGCCACTCATCATTGGCATTGGCTTTGGTGCCTGCCCAAGCGATTTCGTTGATGACCACGCCAGGCAGGGCTATTTCTTGAATTGATGATCGCGTCCAATCGCCAATGTTGCCAAGCGCGTCTATGGCGCGAACACGAAAATTGTATTGTTTGCCAAATTCAATAGCGAAAGCGCCTGTGGTGGAGGCGGTTGATGTTTTCCAATTATTCCAGAATGATGTGGCCACGCCAATATCGCTGGTTTGATAATCAATATCATAATCGGCGATGCCGCTACCGTTATTGTCACTGCCATGCCATTTTATATCCAATTCTTTCGCGGCTTTTCTAACAATAGAAATTTCCGCCGCCGGACCAATAGTGTCTTTGACAATTTTAATTGATGAAGATGCGCTCATATTTCCGGCCACATCTTGCGCTGTAAAGACAAAAATATTTTCACCTTCGTCAAGATTTTTCTCTATATTCCAAACGGCCACGCCAAACGAAATTTCCGCGTTGTTAAGAAAAAATTTAATGGTATCAGTAGAAACTGAGCCGAAAAGGATGTAGATGGAAGAGGTGGTGTAGACAATGGCTGTGTCCGGCGCGATAATAATGGGCGCGGCAGGCGGAGTGGTGTCAAGAGGCGGAGCTGGCGGCTCTGCCTGCTCGCCGCTGTCATCCTGAGGCGCAGCCGAAGAATCTTCTACAGCCGACACGGCAGACGATGGTGAGGCGTTGCTTCCAGAACCTCCCGGCACACCCGAAGCTGGCGCAGTTGACGACCACGACGAACCGCCGCCAGAATATGATACTGAGCCTTGATTCACATAGCCATCTGTTACTTTTTTGTCATTTTGAGGCATAGCCGAAGAATCCCTTACCGCCGGCAAAGACGGCGTTGTAACAAATCCCGAAAGTAAATTATTGCCGCTGTCATTGTTAAAAGCTTTGACCGAGGCAATATCGCCAATGTCATTGCGAGCCGCAGGCAAAGCAATCTCGTTTTTGTCATTCTGAGCCTCCGCCGGCTGGCGGAACGAAAAATCCACCATCGTCTCAACTATTGATTCACCGGTCTCCTGCGCAATTTTTATCGGCACAGCTACCAAATTCTGCCCTGTCTGTTGCAAATTTTTTAATTCCTGCGCGAGCACGATATTCGTGGCAAAAAGTTCTGTGAAAAAATCGTAGGTAATTTGAGCGTCGCCAACATTCCACAATAATTTTTTGCCGGCATTCCACAAATTGCCAAGTTGAATGGATGTATTTTGATAAATTTGAGCCAAATTTTCCGCCGTACCCACTGTTTCACCCTGCGCTATGCCCAATGGATTGATTTGCCAAAATGGTTTGGCATAGGTCTGCTGTTTTTGTGTTTCTTCAAAGAATAATTTGATCACGCCCGCTCCCGCGCCAATAGCTTTTGGAGCAAGGAGGGAGTAGTGGTTTGATAAAATCAAATTATCATCTACCGATTCTTTAATGGTGTTTCCGCCCAGCCACAACGGTTTAACATCAACCCAAAATAAATACTTTTTTACTATATTGTTACCGAAAAAATATTTTCTCACAAACCCATTATTTACCTCCTTGGCATCAAAACCATCAATATTTAATAAAGTAAATTTCTTACTCTCAATCGTATCCTCACTGTAAAAATTGTTATTACTATAGTTCGCCAAATAATCAAAATATTTTTCCAGCTTGTTAAAATAAATCCATTCGCCGTTAATGGCTTTAAAATTATTTTTTACCCACACCTCATATGGATCACCTTCAGGATGCGCGTCATCCCGAGTGTGCGCCGGCACAGTCATGTCTTCAAGTAAATGCAAAATATGACCCAAGGCAATCAGTGATTTTTCTTTATTACCTGTTTGCCAATAATAAATCGCTCTTTGCCATGTCTGGTCGCCTTTGGCATAAGATGCCTGATTACTGGCATTTTCAGCCCATTTTTTTGCTGTGTCATAGCTGGATTTTAAACCGACAATATGAATCGGGTCGTAAAAATGGTTCATCCATCTAAACGGCGTGTCTTCTTCAATCGCGCCCTGCATTAACCATTTGATTTCTTGACTGTTTAATTGCCCGCCTTGTTGATTGTACAATTCAGCCGCGAGCTTGGTTAAGCCCGGATGCGCTATATTTGTGTCATAAACAAAAACTCGGTTCACCAATAAAACCGAGCTGATTAAAACAACCAAAATAAAAACAAATTTTTTTATTATCCTCTTCATACTCCCCCTATATCATTGCGAGCGTTGACGACTGGCAAAGTAAAGCAATCTCGTATTCTACAACGATTTTATTTTCCAATCGCCATTTGAATCTTTAACAAAATTAATAGCGTGCGCCCAAATCTTTCCTTCCTGCTTAATTCCAATATTATACTGTGCTATTGAACCACCCGCATTCTCTTTATTTAATTTTTGGTCCAAATCCCCAATCATATCATCCAACAACGCACCCTCCTTTATCTTCTCCAACGACTTCAACCACTCACTCTGTTGCTCGGCTGTAAATTGCTGTGATGCCTTTTCCAAATCCCCAGCTTTCAATGCCGCCAATAACTTCGCGTATGTCTCTTCCGGTGTCACTCTTGTAGGCACATTCTCATTCAAATACTGCGGATACATTTTATCCAACTCGTTCTGCGAATATTTCGTGTACGGAAACATTGGCCGCGCCATACCCAGCCGCACATCTTTTTGTTTAATCAAATACCAATTCACTCCCACCAAAATTAAAAAAAGCCCGATTACCAGCAAAAGATAAATCAGGGCCCAACGAAAAATCTTTTTCATACTTGCTTCACCAAATTCCTCCTCCTTCATCAGCAATTATATCACAACTTTATCCACAGGTAAAATTATGCCACAACCATCTTCTCTTCCAACATTTTCAACACCTTCCTATTCACCAGCATATTGGCCAGATAGCTTTGGGTGCCCGGGTCGGCCAGCCGTTCGTCAATCTGCTCATTATCCTTGTACATCGCGCGCGTACGAGCGGTTTCTTCCACCAACTCCGCTTCAGAACACTCTATTTTTTCTTCTCGCGCGATTTCGCGCAAAACCAAAGCTGACTTGGTTCGCTCAATCGCTCCTTTTTCAAATTCCTTGGCCAAGTCCTCCTCGGTCTTTTTCATTTTTTTCAAATAGTCCTCCAACTGCATTCCCATCTCGACCAAATTCTGCCGCAATTCCTCAAACATCTTTTGTTTTTCCGATGCAATCAACACCTCGGGCAACTCGCCAAACTCCGACTTTTTCACAATCGCCTCAATCATTTCAATTTCCACACGACGATTTTCCCTTTGTTCCGCTTCAACTTTCAAATTATTCTCAATCAACGCTCTCAACTCGGCCATTGTTTTCTGCCCCAATCCCTGCGCGAACGCGTCATCCGTCACTGGCATCGTGCGCTCATAAATACCCTTTACAGTTGCTTTGAAATCAGCTTTTTTGCCAGCCAAATGCTTTTGATAATGCCCCTCGGGAAAACTCAAACTGAATTCTTTCACATCATCTTTTTTCAAACCAACCAATTGCTCTGGCAATCCCGGGATGTAATATTTTTCATCTAAAAATACCGCGTGATCTTTGGCCTGCCCGCCTTCCACAGGCACTTTATCCTGCGTAATAGCCAAATCAATCATTACTTTATCGCTTCCGCCGGCCGCCCGATCAACCAACACCTCGGTCGCCCGCATTTTTCGCGCGTCTTCCAAAACCTTGTCAACCTCTTCAACCCCGATCTTTTTTATTTCTTTTTTAATTTTAATTTCCTGCCACTTGCCCAATTTTATTTTCGGCATTAAAGAAATTACGGCTTTAAAAACAAAAGGATTTCCCGGCGCCAATTTCACCACTTCAATTTTCGGCTCGCCCACAAAAGCCAAATCCTTTTCTTTCACCGCGTTATTTAATGTACGCGGAATAATTTTATCTCCGGCCGCTTCATAAATTGCCATTTCGCCAAAATGCTTGGCCACAATGTCATAAGGCGCGTGTCCCGGCCTAAATCCTGGAATTTTCCCGGCCGCGGACAATGCAATTGCCGCCTTTTCCAAATACGGCTTTAACTCCTCCACACTTAACTCTATTGTAAACTCAACTTGTGACTTTGGTAGATTTTTAAATTGTGTTTGCATATTAAAAATTTTTATACAGGTCGAGCCTGTTATAAATTCATTTGGTAAGCATAAAACAAAAAGAGCTCCGCGTCAAGCGGGCTCTTTTTGAATACTCTTTATTTTGCTTTTGGCAAAATTCTGAACATTCCTGTGCTGCAAGTCGGGCAGGTGCCCTTCATCGCAGGACGAGTGCCGCCGCCTTTGGCTGGCATAGTCACTTCTTTAGCATCCTTCATCTCCCGTTTGGCCTTGCATTTGACGCAATATGCTTCCATAGAATATTGAGTTAAAAATAAGTAAATTATTTGATATCTTAGCCAACTTTCATGGCTTAAACCATTATACCACACTTACCCTAAATTAAGCAAGGGGATCATGTCCGCCGCAGCTCCAAGGGTGGCAACGCAAAATTCTCCACACTGCTTTTACACCGCCAAAAATCATTCCGTATTTTTCAATTGCCTGATATCCATACTCTGAACAAGTCGGGTGAAACTTGCAAAATCCATGCGGATGCAACAAACTGAACAACCCATGATCAGGAGAAAGTGTTTTTTGATATACCCGTATCAGTTTAAGCAGTAAAAAGCGCGGAAAATAGAGAAATAAGGCAAGATATTGCATATTTACTTTATTCGGGGCGTGCCTATATCTTTTTTTTGCTGCGGACTTCGCCGCGACTGCAAAAAAGAATAGGCGCACTCCTTGTTTTTCACATTAAAATCCCAGCTTTTTTAAGCAAATACTCCACTTCTGCCTTAATATCTTTATAATCCGCCCCAATTAAGCTTGATTTAATCTTTATCACTACATCAAAATTTGGCTTAACTAGGCCATTTTTATACAATATCCTCACTGCCTCGCGCACCTGCCTTTTTAATCTGTTGCGTATAGTGGCTTTTTTACTCACAACCAAACCAATCACAAAGCCAAATTTACTCTGGCCAACTGCTTTTTTAGCTAATTTTAGCTGTAAATTGCGGCTATAAAATGACTGGCCAAATTTAAAAATCCGCTTAAAATCGCGGTCTTCTGATAAACGGTTGATTGAGAGTAGCATACTTTAAACCACCGTGAGTTTTTTGCGGCCTTTGGCGCGGCGGCGAGCTAACACTTCACGGCCAGCGCGGGTTGACATTCTTTTTCTAAAACCATGCGTCTTGGCTCGACGAAGTTTTTTTGGTTGATAGGTTCTCTTTACCATAATTTCGAGAGCTGAGTTAAGCCAAAAACTTGTTTTTGGCTTGCGAAGCCCGAAGAAATTTGAAGCTCCGCTTATATTACACAATATATTACCACACTATCCACAGCTTGTCCACCATTTTTAAACAGCAAGCTTGATTTGCGTAATTTTATCCACATGTTATACTAACTCTAGTTTCTGACTCTTTTTTTATGACCCCGCAACAAATTTGGCAAGCGGTCCTTGCTGAATTAGAGCTCTCTTTAAGCAGGGCAAATTTCATCACTTGGTTTAAAAGCACATTTATCGGCTCTTATGAAAAAGGGCATGTGGTTGTTTGCGTGCCCAGTTTATTTAATAAAATTTGGCTGGAAAAAAACCACCACCAAAGTTTAATTAAACTGATTGAAAAAATCACAGGCGATCCAATCAACTCAATGGTGTATCAAATTGAAACAACCCGTCCGTTTCCAATAATACCTACCCCAACCACACCTACTGCAACTGCCGAAAATCCGGCTCCGGCAGTTGAAGAAATCACTCAAATTTTTCAAAAAACAATTTCTGAAACAACCAATACTTTCGGCTTAAATCCCCGCTACAACTTTGCCAATTTTATTGTTGGTAAAGGATGTGAATTGGCTCATGCCGCTTGCCAAGCTGTCACATCGCAATTGGGCAAGGCCTATAATCCATTATTCATTTATGGCGGCTCCGGACTTGGCAAAACTCATCTTCTGCAAGCGGTTGGCAATGTTATTTTACAACAAGACAAACAAAAAAAAGTTGTATACGCCACTTGCGAGAAATTCACCAATGATTTTATTCACGCTGTGCGATCAGGACAGATTAAAAATTTCTATGATATTTACCGCAAGGCCGATTTGCTCCTGATTGACGATATTCAGTTCATTGCCGGCAAGGCGGAAACACAAGAGGCTTTTTTTAACACTTTTAACGATCTGCACCAGCAAGACAAACAAATAATGATTACCTCGGACAGGCCGCCAAAAGCCATTTCACTTTTGGAAAATCGTTTACTGTCCCGTTTTGAAATGGGAATGATCGCTGATGTGGCTCCACCGGATTTTGAAACCAGAATGGCAATTTTGCAAACCAAATGCCAAGAAAAAAACCTGCCTTTGGAAAAAGAAGTGCTTGATTTTATCGCTAATTCTATACAAAATAATGTGAGAGAATTAGAGGGCGCTTTAAATAAATTAAAAGCATATCACCAACTTAAAAAAACAGTGCCGGACTTGGCGTTGGTAAAAACACTAGTGTCGCATTTGGAAAATTCCGCTTCCGGCAGAGTACTTACGCCAAAATATATTATTCAATCAGTTGCTGAATTTTTTGACATCAGAATACAAGATGTTTTAGGTGAAAGCCGTGAAAAACGATTGGCTTACCCGCGCCAAATTATTATGTTTTTAATGCGGCGTGAAACAAAATCTTCTTTCCCTGCGATTGGTATGGAGTTGGGCGGCCGTGATCACACCACAGCAATGCACGCGTGCAAAAAAATCATTAAAGATATTGAAAAAGATCCTAAGGTTAGAGAAGAAATCGCGCAAATTCGCCAAAAATTATTCGCTGTGTAAAACAGGTGGATAATCTACTGACAAAAACACAACAAACTGTTACTATTTTCACCACTTTTCTTTCTTCAACTTTTATCCACATTTTTATACACAACTTTGCACACTACTCACACACATGGTTTTCCACAAGATTTTAAATTCATTTGTCGCATTTACCGCGTCTTATACACCCCCTTGTTATTATTACTATTTATATATATAACTCAATATAACAACCAATATGAAATTTTCTTGTACACAAGAAAACCTTTTACAAGGATTACAGGTGGTAAGTCACGCAGCCGGAAAAAATATTTCCTTGCCGATTTTAAATAATGTTTTAATAAAAATTGAAAACAAGGAATTAAAACTGGTGACTACAAACTTGGAAATGGCTATCAGTTGCCGATTGCGAGCCAAAGTTGATGAAGAAGGGGATTTTACAGTGCCATGCCGGCTTTTAACTGACTATTTATCTGTGAGTTCCCCTGGGAGAGTTGATGTTGAACAAAAAGATAGTGAGTTGTTGGTGCAGAGCGCGAGCGATAAAACCACGATCAAGGGTAATGTGGCAGTGGATTTTCCTTTGGTGCCGCAATTGGAAAGAAAAAAGGTGTATGGATTAAAAGTGGCTGATTTTAAGGAAATGGCGCAAAAAGTGATTTTTGCAGCTTCTAAAAACGAGGCCAGGCCGGAATTGGGCGGGGTTTTGCTTAATTTTAATCCGGATTATAAGCAATGGCACTTGGTGTCAGCGGCTACAGATAGTTATCGTTTGGCTGAAAAAGAGGTGAAATTATTGGAAAATTTATCCAATAAGAGCTATAGCGCCGAAACATCCAAAGTTATTGTGCCTGTGAGGGCTTTGCAAGAGATTTTGCGGATTGTTTCCACTTATCATGAAGATTTGGAAGAAGAGCAACCTGTGGAAATAGTGGTGTCTGACAGTCAGATTTTGTTTTCTTTTGGCATGGTAGAGCTTGTTTCCCGTTTAATTGAAGGGCAGTATCCTGATTATCGTCAAATTATTCCTGCCAGTTCTAAAACCAGTATTTCATTTAATGTGGCTGAGTGGATAAAAAGAATAAAAGCCGCCAGTTTATTCTCTAATGTAGGCATAAATGGCATTGTGTTGACCTTTAAGGCCGGTAACGAGCAAAAGACGACATTTGTATCAACTAATGGCCAATTAGGTAATTATACAAGCGAAGAATTGTGCCAAATTGAAGGTGAGGATAATCATATTTTGCTGAATTATCGCTATTTATTGGATGGGCTTATGAATTTAGTCGCGGAAGAGGCAGTATTAAAGGTGATCTCACCAAATTCTCCCTGTGTATTGTCGTCTAAAAACAGCAGTGGTTATTTGTATATAATCATGCCGATTAAAGAATAGATCTAAAAATGAAAAGCCGCCTCAAAATAGGCGGTTTTTTAATTCTTTCTCTCTCTAAAACGCTAAAAGGGCGACTTTTGAGCCCAAAACATAATGTTGTTTAATGGCGAGTCGCCCTTGTTAATCCAAGAAGCGAACTCGTCTACCCCGAGATAATCGGAGTAAACCGTCTACTAACCTGCAGACGGTTAAATGGCGAATATACTTTCTTCAAGGACTTGTTTCTTCTCCTTTTACCCTTTGGTGGTTTATAACTAGTTTCAGTTAAAAACCATACTTGTCCCAGTTGGGACACCATAGAGTAATGGAGTAAAGCTGAAAAGAACAACTCTTCTGATATATATTATACCATGAAAAACAGTACTTGTCAACACTGGTGTGTATAAGTTTTGTTTTTTCTCTAAAACTAGCTATAATTTGGAATTTTTGCAAACTTATCAACAGAAAATTTGTCTACACTATACTATACAAATCTGGGGATAAAGTATGGGTTATGAGCAAGTTATCCACAGGGTGTGCCTGCTTAAAGTGGAAAACTTTTATTGGAAAATTTGTATAGACTATATTAGACAAATTTTGATTTCTTTACTGGAAGTAAATTTAAAACTCACTTCCAGTACAAATATTTACTTTAATACTAAAAAACAGGCTTGTAGATACTTACAAGCCTGTTTTTGTGTGATTAAAATCTCCGTCGTCCGCCTCCGCGGCGGTCATTGTTTCCGCTGGGGCGCGGCCGGCGCTCCATTGGTGGACGATCAACATAGCCATCGGGTTTGGGCAAGAGTTCTTTCATTGTTAAATTAGTTCTGCCCATATCATCAATTTCTTTCACTTTCACTTTCACACTATCGCCGACTTGTACAACATCTTCAACACTATTGGTTCTGCCCCAAGCCATTTCGGAAATATGTACCAATCCCTCTTTACCAGGCAATACCTCCACAAACGCGCCAAAGTCCATTAAGCGGGTAACTGTTCCATCGTAAATTTCACCCGGCTCAACTTCTTTAACAATATCTCTCACTATTTTTTCCGCTTTTTCCAACGCTTCTTTATTTACAGCTGTGATAGAAACTGTGCCATCTTGTTCAATATCAATTTCCACGCCGGTGTCTTCAATTATTTTATTGATAACCTTGCCGCCGGGTCCGATGACCTCGCGAATCTTATCAATGTCAATTTTGAAAGCGACAATGCGCGGAGCATATTGGGATAATTCAGCACGCGCGACAGGTAGCGCCCCATTCATTATTTCCAAAACCTTCATCCGCGCTTCACGAGCTCGTGACAGTGTTTCCTCAATAATTTTTTCAATCAGACCGTCGGTTTTAGTATCCATTTGTATGGCGGTAATGCCATTGACTGTGCCGGCAACTTTAAAATCCATTCCGCCCTTGCCATCTTCCAAATCCTGCAAGTCAGTTAAAATTTGATAATCATTTCCACCTTGATTGAAATTGGAAGCCAAACCAATAGCCACGCCGGCAACATGAGATTTAATCGGCACGCCGGCATCCATCAAAGCCAGTGATGAGCCGCAAGTTGAAGCCATTGAAGAAGAACCATTGGAGCCAAGCACTTCCGAAACCACGCGAATGGTGTAGGGGAAGTCCTCTTTGCTTGGCAAAACAGGCACCAAGGCCTTTTCCGCCAAAGCTCCATGGCCGATATCGCGCCGTCCCGGGCCGCGCATCGGTCCAACTTCGCCAACGCTATATGGAGGAAAATTGTAGTGATGCATGTAGCGTTTTTTGCTCGCGCCCTCAATACCTTCCAGTGTTTGCACAGCGGCGGGTGAACCCAAGGTAATTGTGCTCAAGACCTGTGTTTCACCGCGGGAAAATAAGGCGGAACCATGGGTGCGGGGCAGCACAGCTGCTTCAGCGGTGAGCGGACGAATATCTTTAATAGAGCGGCCATCCACCCGTTTTTTTTCTTTAATGATTTTTTCCGTGATAAATTCTTCCACTATCAGTTTGTATCTGGAAAAAATAAGTTTGCGGCGGTCTTTGCCGATATTTTTTTCTTGCAAATGACCTTCCAATTCTTTGGATAAAGAATCAAAAGCGGAAAATCGTTCAGCTTTAATTGTAAGATTTTTATCAAAAAAATGTTTGGCAACATTGGCTTTGATAAATTCGCGAGCAATATCCAGTAATTCATTTTCACTTGCGGCAGAAGTGTCTTCATCAGCGTCCAGATCCTGTTTTAACACAATTTTTTCTTTGCCAATAGCTTTTTGTACTTTTTTGATCAAATCCATTACTTCTTTTAAATGTTTTTGACCGAAAATAATACCTTCCAGCACGGTTTCTTCCGGTACTTCATTGGCGCCAGCTTCAAGCATTATTACTTTTTCAGGCGTGCCGGCCACCACCAAATCCATAGTGCTTTTTAAACGCGCTTCATAAGATGGATTGATAACCCATTCGTTATTAATTTGTCCAATGCGAATGCCGCCAATCGGGCCTTTCCAAGGAATGTCGGAAATCGCCAAAGCGCAAGACGCGGCCACGAGTCCCAGTACATCAGGGTCGTTTTCTCCGTCAAAAGACAGCACAGCCACCACTGCCTGCACTTCATTTCTGACCGTATCGTCAAAAAGCGGGCGGATGGCGCGGTCAATCATGCGGCCGGAAAGAATGGATTCGTCGCTTGGCCGACCTTCGCGTTTGATAAAGCGGGATCCTTTGATTAAACCGGCGGCATAAAGTTTTTCTTCAAACTCCACCATTAATGGGAAAAAATCCACGCCTTCGCGCGGTTTTTTGCTCATGACAGTTGACGCTAAAACAACAGTGTCCCCGTACTGAACAGTGCAGGAACCATTAGTTTGGTTGGTAAATTTACCAACCTCTACGGTGAGGGTTTTACCGCCCCACTCGCAAGAGAATTTTTGGACCATAAATTTTGGCTTATGCTGGTCCAAAAGCTGAAGACCGTGCGTTTTCCGCGGTCTCTGTGTTTTTGGACCAACTGAATTAATTATTAAGTTGATTGAATTGTAGCAGGTTTGGCTGAAAATGGCAAGTTTTTTTAAAAAGTTGCTTTTAACAGATTATAGAGATAAAATGGAGTTGTAAGATTTTTGTATGATGAAAAAAACAGTGCTGCGTGGGCGCGAGGTTGAGTACGCATTAAAAAAGAGCGCGCGAGCGCGTCTTTTACGCGTGGCGATTTATTGTGACGCGAGCGTGATTGTTACCGTGCCAATTGATTTTGGCGAGCATAAAATTGAGAGATTTTTAAAAGAAAAGGCGAGTTGGGTGTTGGAAAAAATGGATTATTTTTTGCGATTGGGTAAAACCGTGCGGATTGGCGGAGGACGAAGAGAGTATAAAAAACATCGCGAGCAGGCGCGCGAATTTGTGCGAACGAAAGTCGAGGAGATAAATAAAATATACAAATTTTCGTTTGGAAAAATAGCGATAAAAAATCACAAAACCCGCTGGGGCAGTTGTTCTAAAAAGAAAAATTTGAATTTTAATTACAAAATTATTTTTTTGTCGGAACGACTGGCTGAATACATTGTGGCGCATGAACTGTGCCATTTGCAAGTATTTAATCACTCGCGCGATTTTTGGAATTTATTGGCGCGAGCTTTTCCTGATTATCGCGAGTGCAAAAAAGAATTAAAAAGTACATTGTTTTAAAAAAAGCGACCCTTGCGAGCCACTTTTATTTTTTAAGAAGTTTTATTGTCTATATTTTTTTAAATCTCACTTTTCTTTCCGCGTTTTTATCCATAATCAGAAATCTTTTTTTGTCATCTGACAAATCAGTGTAGCCATCAACCACCTCCATTAATTTTGAAGAAGATGTTTCTTTAAAAGCCATGACCTCAACTTGCTTGCCTTGATTTTGCAAATACTCAACCAATGGAATATAGTCGCCGTCGCCCGAAACCAAAATAATCGCGTCCAAGCTGGGGGAAAGCCGCACCGCGTCAATGGTAATACCCACATCCCAATCGGCTTTTTTAGCCCCGCCGAAAAAAATCTGCAAATCGCGTTCTTTTGTTTCAATTCCCAAATTGGTCAGGGCCGCAAAAAACGGTTTTTCCTCGCCTGTCGGCGTTTTTACCACATAAGCGATTGCGCGGATAAGTTTTCTATCAGCCACGCCCGCTTTGACAATTTCGCCGAAATTCACTTTGGCGTCAAAAAGATTTTTCGCGCTGTAATAAAGATTTTGAACATCAATAAAAATGCCCACGCGTTGTTCAGGATGTTTTATCATATTGATTATTCAGCCACGGGAGAGGCGGGAATAACAACTTCATCCTCCTCTTCAGCCAGCTGTTTGGCCGCCATAGTGGCGGTTTTTTTAAGTTTGAGAGTCGCGATAATGTTTAAATAGCTTTTGGGATTTTCATTTTCCAAGTATTTCAGCAAACGGCGGCGTTCATTTACTTTGCGTAAAAGTCCGCGGCGCGAAGAATTGTCTTTTTTGTGTGTCTTCAAATGCCCCAAAAGTTGTTTGATTTCTTCCGTGAGAATGGCAATCTGCACCTCGGTCGAGCCTGTGTCGTTCTCATGTGTTTTAAATTTTTCAATGATCTTCTCCTTTAAATTTTTGTCTAACATAATGCCTTGTGTTAACCATGGATAATCAAGGCATTTCTCAATTTCCACGGGAGATTAAATTAAGCTCAATCTCTTGATTAATAATTAAATTATACTTAAATGTGGTGAAAATGTCAAATTTAGCGGTTTATTTTAACAATTCATGCGTTAATTCCCCCACGCCGATTCTTTTTTTCGCTGAATACGGAATGACTTTATAGTCGCAGAAACAATCCTTTATTTTTTGCAACTGTTCAGCGTATTCTGTTTTTTTAATTTTATCCACTTTATTCGCCACGATAATAATGTCTTTGTCGGCTTTTTGTAAACTGCCAAACACATTTAAATCATCTTGGGTCGGGCCGACTTTCGCGTCAACGATTAAAATCACTTTTTTAAATTCGTAACCGGATTTGAAAAAATACCAATTAAGCATTTTTTGCATTTGTTGCCGCGCTTCGCCGGATTTTTTGGCAAATCCATAGCCGGGCAAGTCAATTAAATAAAAGGCCTTGTTGATCAAGTATATATTTATTTGTTGAGTAAGCCCGGGAGTGGAGCCGGTTCTGGCCAAATTTTGATTGGCCAAAGAATTGATGACGCTGGATTTGCCGACATTGGAGCGGCCGATAAAAACAATTTGGGGAGTGCCGTCCTCAAAAATTTCATTGGTGCCAACCACGCCTTTTACAAATTTAGCCGATCTGATGTTCATGTTTATTTTTTGTTCTTTTTCGGTTTTTTTACATTTCTTTGCTGGGCATTGTTTCCTTTTGCCATATAGATTGTTGTTAATAAATTATTTATTATCTTAATTTATCATATTCCTCTGTTGAGAGTTGAATTTCGTTGAGTATCTTTTTTAATAATCCCTTGCTTATTTCATCGTGCATTGGAATTACAGTTGTTCTGCCATCAGGGTGTTTAAAAAAGACGTGAGACCCTTCGGCATCACGTTCTATAAAACCAAGACTCAAGAGGATTTTAATTAATTTCTTGGGTTTAATTGGTACTAATTTAGGCATAAGCAATTTCTAGGTTTTGTATGCCTATAAATTTAGTATTTTCTAAATTATCAGGTTTATTATTCCTTAAACAAAGACGCAAAACCTCATCAAGGTTTTTAAACATCTCTTCTTGGGTCTTGCCTTGGGCATAACAGGATTGGATGGTAGGAATAGACCCAATAAAAATACCGTCTTCATCTTGTTCTATATATACTGTAAAGTATAGGTTTTTCATAACTTTATCCTATCAAAAATGAAAAAATAAAGCAATGTTTTTGTTTTGTATAAATCGAGTTCGGCGATGTCGCTGAATGTGGCTACTTATATACCAACTTACGACTTTTTTGTGATATTTATGCTATAATCATAACACAAATGTGTAATCAGAAGCAAGTATGCGACCTAAAATTTCAATTTAAGCTCTTGCTCTTGCCAAAAAAAGTGAAATGAGATATACTTTTGACATAATAAATAATTTTTATACATATATATGGGTCTACCCGGTCATCGACGAACATCATCTCACAAGCGCCGCCGCGCCGCGCATTTTGCTTTAACCCCGGCTCAATTGACTACTTGCCCCAAATGCAAAAAGCCGGCTCGGCCACATTATGCTTGTTCCTTTTGCGGAACTTTCAAAGGCAGGGTTGTGATTGTAAAGAAAGTAAAGGCGGCTAAGAAAAAGTGACAAACTGGATCCCCGCTTTCGCGGGGATGACAGAAAAATAAATTTGTTCTTTCCGTATGTCCAACCGTCATCTTTCTCGTTCCATTGCCATGCAATCACTTTTTGAATGGGATTTTAATAATCAACAATCAGGGAAAATTGAGGAAATCATCAATCATAATTTGCAAGAGTTCGCGCCAGGGTTGGAAGATGGTGATTTTGCCAAAGAGCTGGTGAAAAAAGTGGTGAAAAATCTGTTAAAAATTAACAAGATGATTGTTAAATACGCTCCGGAATGGCCTTTGGAGCAGATTACTTTGGTGGATAGAAATATATTGCGATTGGGTATTGCTGAACTGCGTTTTGATGAAACCGTGCCGTCAAAAGTGGCGATTAACGAAGCGATTGAATTGGCTAAGACCTTTGGCGGGGATGCTTCCGGAAAATTTGTAAATGGAGTGTTGGGCGCGATTTATCGGGAAATGGCTGATAAAAAAGAATTAAAAAAAATTGATTTGGAGGGCGTGAAAGAAGATAAAAAATAAGTATGAAAGACATTGCTCTTTTGGAAAAAATAATCGGCGTGAAATTTAAAAAACCCGAATTATTGCGACAGGCCTTGGTGCATCGCTCATATTTGAATGAACATCCTGATTTTGAATTGGAACATAATGAAAGATTGGAATTTCTCGGAGACGCGGTGCTGGAACTGGCTGTTACCGAGTTTCTTTACAATAAATATGATAATCCGGAAGGCGAGCTGACCAATTGGCGCGCGAGTTTGGTCAATGCCAAGATGTTGGCTGATGTTTCCAAGGATTTGGGATTTGAAGAATATCTGTATTTGAGCCATGGCGAGGCCAAAGACAAGGGCAAGGCGCGGCAATATATTTTGGCCAATACTTTTGAATCAGTGACAGGAGCAATCTATTTAAGCAATGGCCTGAAAGCCGCGACCAATTTTATTCATAGATTTTTATTGGTGCATTTGCCTATAATTTTGGAAAATAAATTGTACATTGATCCGAAGAGTAATTTTCAAGAAGCCGCGCAGGAAAAAGAAGGCGTGACACCGACTTACAAAGTGATTGAAGAAACCGGGCCTGATCATGCCAAGCATTTTGTGGTGGCGGTGTGTTTGGACAAAGTTGAAGTTGCGCGGGGCGAGGGAATGTCTAAGCAAGAGGCGCAGACGCAGGCGGCGCAAGCGGCTTTGGCGGTAAAGAAGTGGTAATTTAAAAAATTGGGCCTCCATAGCTTAATGGATAAAGTACCGCGCTTCGGACGCGGTGATGGGGGTTCGATTCCCTCTGGAGGCAAAGGGGCCGCTAGCTCAGTTGGTAGAGCAGATCCCTCTTAAGGATAAGGTCCTGGGTTCGATCCCCAGGCGGCCCAAATTTTAAATTCAAGGGGGTATGAAAAAAAATAACAAACAAATCGCTATTTTTGAAGGCCAAAAAATTCGCCGAATTTGGGATGAAAAAAAAGAGCTTTGGTATTTTTCGATTATTGATATTATGGCTGTTCTGACCAAACAAGTTGATTTTAAAAAAGCGCAAAGCTATTGGACAACACTTAAAGGCCGTTTGAAACAAGAGGGAAATGAGTCTGTCACAAAATGTGACAAACTGAAAATGCAATCTGCCGACGGCAAGTATTATAAAACTGATGTTGCCGATACGGAGACAATTTTGCGTTTAATTCAATCAGTGCCCAGCCCCAAAGCCGAGCCGATAAAATTATGGTTGGCCAGAGTCGGTTATGAGAGAATTCAAGAAGTGTCTGACCCGGAAAAGGCCTTGAATCGGTCAAGGTCATATTGGCAAAGAATGGGTCGAAGCGCGAAATGGATTCAACAGAGAATGATGGGGCAGGAAATCAGAAACAAGCTGACTGATTATTGGAAAGACAACGAAGTGGAGGAAAAAGATGAATATGCCATTTTGACAAATATCATTCATCAAGAATGGAGTGATTTGTCGGTTAAACAACATAAGTCGCTAAAAAATCTCAAGACGGAAAATTTGCGCGACCACATGTCCGACGCTGAATTGGTGTTTACGGCTTTGGCCGAACTCTCCACTCGTCAGATTGCCGAGACAATGGAAACGAAAGGCCTGGAAGAAAATAAGATTCCGGCCAGAAAAGGCGGTCGTATTGCCAAAAATGCGCGCAAAGAGTTGGAAAACAAGACGGGTAGAAAAGTGGTTAGCGAAAATAATTTTTTGCCATCTCCCATAAGCGGGAAAAGATTAAAAGGGAAAAATTAAGTGAGAGTAAAATCAGCCCTATGATGGGCTGATTTTTGTTATACCATTGACAATTATCTCAATTTATTATATAAAATATTCAACGCTGGATGTTTCAGCGAAATATGCCAAAAGAAGGGAGCTGTCATGCGTACATTGGTCATCGTCGTGCTAGCGGGCGCCATCTTTATCGCCTGCACATCTGATGAGGGGCGAGAGGTAGTGGCGGATCCGATTACAGACAAGATTGCCGAACAGTTTGAGCCGGTGGAGCGATCCTGTGAAACGCATTGCCTGGGAAAGGTGTTCTACGACACACCCGCCTACCGCACTTGCATGAAAGAATGCATAGACAAGGGTGGTAGGACGAATCAGATTTCCGTAGATGCTTGCGAACTGGCGTTGTCCGCACTTGGTTTGCATGTGGATCGTACAGTAAATCCTCTCGGTTCAAACCACGACCCGCAGAAGGACTTCGAAGGCATTCTCCGGTTACGGAAATTGTGTCAAGAAAGTTCTAACCGCATAGCATTGGTCAGACACTATCTGACGGATGAACGCCTCCCATTCCTTATGGAGGCATATGCCAAGGCTGTCCTGGATTGCAATGAAATATCCAAGGTCTGCTCAAAATATATTCCGCTGTTGACTCCACCGAAGTAGGGGGGTACCTAACTTAACCGGACTGGTTGATGGCATGAAACCTGCCTCCCTCCCAGTCCTTTTTTTATTTCCACACTTTATCCCCACCCCCACTTGACAGGTTTTGGGGGTTGTAGTAAAATCAAAAGCACGAGAAAATATCCTCAAGTACAGCGGAAAATACACTAGTTAAAGCTAAAAACCGCTTGGACCTCTGATTTAAACATAATATGAAAAAAAGTTTACATTTAGGGGCATCAAGCGGGACATAACGCTATCTATTATTATAGCCGTCCCGAACAGGGACGGTTTTTGTTTGACCAATGGCCATGAATTACGCGCTGGCGCGATTCAGAGCGAGTGGTCAAATCCACTCCGCACTTTGACAATTCAAAGTACAAAGTTATCTCAAATAAATGGGTAAAGGCGAAATAAAAATCTCTAATAAGATGAAGAAGAGCACAAAGAGCATATGGTGGATGCCTTGACATCAAAAGGCGATGAAGGACGTAGCAGCCTGCGAAAAGTCTCGGGGAGGTGGCAAGCAACCTTTGATCCGGGAATTTCCGAATGGGGCAACCCTGCGCGATGTTGAATCGCGTAACTCCAACGCAAGTTGGAGAGCATACTCGGCGAAGTGAAACATCTCAGTAGCCGAAGGAAAATAAATCAATCGAGATTCCCCAAGTAGTGGCGAGCGAACGGGGAACAGTCTAAACCTCTTATCTTTTTAGCGTTTGTAGAAATTGGTTTCGATCAGTTTTGAAAGATGTTATAAAAGGTGTAGGCCTGATAGGATAAGTGGTGTTGCGTGGCGATTATATTATCTCCCTACGGAGATTGGTAGAGAAGTATCTTCCCTAGTAGAATCACGTGGAATACGTGGGCCAAAGAAGGTGAAAGCCCTGTACGCGAAAGGGGATATAGCTTTACGGTGATCGTTCACAAGTATCACCAGACTCGCGAAATCTGGTGAGAATCCGGGCCGACTAACGGTCCAAGACTAAATACTTTTGATGATCGATAGTGGACAAGTACCACGAGGGAAAGGTGAAAAGCAGCCCGGTGAGGGCGATGAAATAGTATCTGAAACCATGTGCTTACAAGGAGTCAAAGTCCAAATACCCGCAAGGGTATCGGATAATGGCGTTCCTATTGAAGAATGAGCCAACGAGTTTATTGGGTGCGGCTTTCTTAAGGGCCTTTGGTCCGAAGGAGCAGTGAAAGCGAGCGTGAATAGCGCGTTTGTCGCACTTATAAGACCCGAAACCGGGTGAGCTAACCATGACCAGGGTGAACTTTGCAGAAATGCAAAGGAAGGCCCGAACCAACCAGCTGTGCAACACTGGTGGATGAGTTGTGGTTAGGAGAGAAATTCTTATCGAACTCGGTGATAGCTGGTACTCCTCGAAATAGTTTATCGACTAGCCTCGGAAGATCCCTCTGGCGGTAGAGCACTGAATGAGACTTGGTGGAGCAATCCATTAAGTTTCAACCAAACTCCGAATGCCAGAGATTATATTCCGGGAGTCAGTCCGTGGGGGCTAAGCTCCACAGGACAAAAGGGGAACAGCCCATGACCGTTATTTAAGGTCCCTAAGTCTAGGTTAAGTGTAAAAGGAGGTGAAATGACTCAAACAACCAGGAGGTTGGCTTAGAAGCAGCCATCCTTTAAAGAAAGCGTAACAGCTCACTGGTCAAGTTGTTTCGCACCGAAAATGTACCGGGGCTAAACCTAGCACCGAAGATACGGGCTCTTTGATTTATCAAAGAGCGGTAGAGGAGCATTCCTTGCTCAGCGAAGTCGGATCCGTCAGGACCGGTGGAGAGCAAGGAAGAGAGGATGTTGGCATAAGTAGCAGTAAGGCCAGTGAAAACCTGGCCCACCGTAAACCCAAGGTTTCCTGGGCAACGCAAATCGTCCCAGGGTTAGTCGGCCCTAAGGTGAGTCACTGATGTATGTCAGTGGGTAGCCGATGGATGAGGTTGTTAATATTCAACCACTTTCGTACTTTTGTTTAACACTGCGCATTGCGAAGATGCGAGCGTGTTTTGGTTATATTCGTTCCGCAAGGAAGAGACAAAGCCGCAAGGCAGAGTCAATTCGGGTTGGAGCAGTGCCAAGAAAAGGTGTTAAGCGTTAAAAGTATGAAAACCGTACCGTAAACCGACACAGGTGGGTGGGCGTAAATGTGCTAAGGTGTACGAGAGAACCCTCGTTAAGGAACTCGGCAAAATAGTATGCGTAACTTCGGAATAAGCATTTCCTTGATTTATCAAGGACGCAGTTAACGATTTCAAGCGACTGTTTAACAAAAACACAGGTCCCTGCGAAACCGCAAGGTGATGTATAGGGGCTGATGCCTGGCCAGTGTCAGAACGTTAAGGGGAGAGGTGATTTCCGAGCAATCGGAAAGTAGCTTTGAACCGAAGCGCTGATGAACGCCGGCGATAACTATAATCGTCCTAAGGTAGCGAAATACCTTGTCGTGTGAGTTACGACGCGCACGAATGGCATAACGACTTGAAAACTCTCTCAACGAGGGACTCGGCGAAATTGCAAGAGAGGTGAAGATGCCTCTTACCCGCGGCTAGACGAAAAGACCCCGTGAAGCTTTACTGTAGCTTGATATTGGGTTAAGGATTTATCTGTTCAGCGTAGGTGGGAGCTCCGAGCAATCGGAGCGACGATGAGACACCACCCTGATGTTTTCTTAATTCTAATCTTCCTTGATTATCTCAAGGAGGAGACAGTATCTGGTGGGCAGTTTATCTGGGGCGGATGCCTCCTAAAATGTAACGGAGGCGTTTACAAAGGTGAGCTTGGCTCCGATGGAAACGGAGCTGGACGTGCAATGGCATAAGCTCGCTTTACTGCAAGACCTACAAGTCGCGCAGTCCCGAAAGGGGAACATAGTGATCCGACGATCCAATGTAGGATGGTCGAAGCTCAACGGATAAAAGCTACTCCGGGGATAACAGGCTGATCGGGTCCAAGAGTCCACATCGACGACCCGGTTTGGCACCTCGATGTCGGCTCATCGCATCCTGGGGCTGGAGAAAATAAATCTTCTCTCTCTGACGGAAACGTCAGAGTAATAAACGAGCCCAAAACGGTGAAGGCCTTTAATATTTGTTTTGGATTTGCGCACGACGCAGGTCCCAGGTATAATAGAAACATATGTTGAAGGTTAATCCCGTGGGAAAGCAATGTTCCGAAGCTGAAAAGGCATATGCGGCCGGATTTCTTGATGCTGATGGCGCCATTATGGCGACTATTGAAAAACATCAAGAAAAGAAATTTGGCTTTAGAGTACGAGTAACAGTGAAAGTCACACAAAGTCGGCGTGAAATTTTGGAATGGTTCCAAAAAAAATTTCACGCAGGGCTGATTAGAAAAAATCGCACCACTTTTGACTGGCAAATTAGAGACCAGAAAGCGGCGATCGATTTTTTGGAAATTTTGTTACCGTATCTCAAAGTTAAAAAGCTGCAAGCGCAAAAAGCGTTGCGTATTTTGCGACGAACAATCAAAAGTTCATCGCAATTACGGCAAGTTGCCGATTTGGCGGATTCATTATCACATTTGAATGTGCGGTCGCAAGGCCGTCGCAAGAATTTTGTGACAATGATCCAGGAAAATTGCTCCCGTAACGACTGAACTTTCGAATTTTTCGAAAGTGAGATAGACGGTTCCTGTTGTTTTGGAAATTAAACCGCTATCATACGGTTCGCACCTAAAGCATGGTTGGTGACAATCATTGCTATGGTGATGGTATAGTCTGATACTCCCAGTAATGGGAGGAAACACAAGTGAGGTCCCAAGGGTTTGGCTGTTCGCCAATTAAAGCGGTACGTGAGCTGGGTTCAGAACGTCGCGAGACAGTTCGGTCTCCTATCTGTCGCGGGCGCGGAAATTTGAGAAGGCTCGTCTCTAGTAGACCCAAAAGGGTCCATGCTACTTTCTCGAGTAATTGAGAATGACAATTCAGCTAATAACGGTGAAGTCTTAACAGTGTTTATGGTTATAGCTCACTTTTTTTGCGCGGTCTAAAGAAAAGTGGTATAATGTATTTGAGGACCATAAATTATTGTTTAAGATAATACCGTGGGAAGTCGATCTAAAATTAAAAAAGAAGAATTAGCGTACCTTGCCGGCTTTTTAGACGGCGACGGCAGTTTAATGCTTCAAATCAAAAAACGCAGTGATTCAAAAAGAGGATGGCGTTTAATGGCAACGATCTGTTTTTATCAAGATTCTCGCCATGACATGCCATTATATTGGATGCGAAAAAAATTGAAAATAGGTTATATTTCGCATCGTAATGATGGAATGACAGAATTGAGAATTAATGGATTTGATCAAGTAAAAAATGTGGTCGGTCTGTTATTTCCTTATCTGCGTTTTAAAAAGAAACAGGCGCGGGTTATAATAAAAGCTTGCGTGTTGTTAGCTAGGAAACCTCTGAAATTGCTCTCCAAAAAAGAGCTCAATATGATTTGTAATTATTTAGTGATTATTCAGAAAAATAATTATGCAACTCATTCAAAAAAGAGTTTAGAGGAATTAAAATTAATTTTAGGTTTGACCCCGTAACGACTGATTTCTTTAATACGGAATTAAAGAATGAGATAGAAGTTGTGTAAATTTAGCTTAAAACTTCTATAACACGCTGACTCCGCCAGCTGGCGGATGAAGATATAGTCTACACTTCTAGTGATAGAAGAATTATGTGACGAGAGGACCGAGACGAAAGAACCTCTGGTTGATGAGTTGTGGTACCAACCGCATTGCTCAGTAGCCAAGTTCGGCACGGATAAACGCTGAAAGCATCTAAGCGTGAAGCCGTCTTCAAGATTAAATTTCATAGACACCCTATAGATTATGGGGTTGATAGGTGGTAGGTGTAAGATCCGTAAGGATTTAAGCCGAGCCATACTAATCAGTCGTTCTCTTCTTCATCTTATTAGGATTTTTATTATCAAGCGAAGCGAGAGAAATGAAAAACTATAATTTTTCATTTCCGAGCGAGCGCGGATAAAAAATCCGCGGTTCATTATCAAGTTATTTGTGATAAATCAACCCTCGTTTTTGGTTGTACAACCCCCAGTGCTTCAGGCGGAGTGGCCACACCCGTTCCCATTCCGAACACGGAAGTTAAGCACTCAGGCGCTGATGATAGCTGGACCCAACTCGGTCCCGCAAAAGTAGGCAAGTGCTGGGGGTCGTGCAACTAAGGGCGAGGGTTTTTGTTATGCCAATTGCAAAAATCATTATTGATTTTGATGATACTTTGTTTGACACTGCCTCTATGAAAGAGGATTTGTTGGCGTTGTTCGCGCGATTCGGCGTACCAGTGGAAAAGTTTTGGGAAACTTACCGCGCTTCATATTCCAGAAACGATTTGGCGTCATATAATTTGTGGCATCACATCGATATTGTTTGCGAGCAATTTTCAAATTTGGATAAAAAATCATTATTGATTGAAGCAGAGGCGCTTTTTAAAAATAGCAAAAAATATTTGTTGGATGGAGTGGAAGATTTTTTAAATGAATTGCGCGGTCTGGGTGTGCCGTTGATTTTATTAAGTTTGGGCGATGCGGATTGGCAAAAACAAAAAGTGGAGAGCGTCGGCGTGTCCAAGTTTTTTAATGAAGTTATTTTCACCGGCCGTAATAAAAAAGAAACAGTTCAGTTATTGATTAAAGACGCGATTGATGATATTATTTTTATAAATGACAAGATTTCGGAAACACAAGAAATTACGGCGTTGTCAGGCCAAATAAAGCCGATTTTGCGAATGAAAAATGGAGCGGCGGTGTCTGATTATGAACAAAGCGGCATTCCTTATTTTAAAAATTTTTCAGAAATACTTACGCGCGTAAAAAATTATGTCTAAATTCGCAGTGGTGATTTTAGCGGCCGGCAAGGGAAAAAGAATGGGAGCGGATTTGCCAAAAGTTTTGCATTTGTTTCAAGGTCGTCCTTTTATAGTTCATTTGGTGGATGAGGTAAAAAAATCCGGAATTTGCGATAGGCCGACAGTGGTGGTTTGTGATGAGCATGATTTGGTGCAGAAGGCATTGGGCGATAGTTGTGATTATGTTGTGCAAGAAGAGCAGCTGGGCACAGCTCACGCAGTGCAATGCGCCGAGGATTTTTTATCAGGCCGTGCGGAAAATATTTTAGTTTTGTACGGAGATCATCCACTGTTAAAGGCTGAAACATTACGCGCTTTGCGTGATTTGCATGAAAAAGAAAACCATCATAGTTTGAGTTTAATGACCACTGTGTTGCAGGATTTTAATGATTGGCGTTCTGCCTTTCAGGGCTTCGGCCGCATTGTTAGAAATCAAAACGGAGAAATTACCAAAATTATTGAGTTTAAAGACGCGACTGATGAGGAAAAGAAAATTTTGGAGGTTAACCCGATGTATTGTTTCTTTAAAGCCGATTGGCTTTGGGAGAATTTGAAAAAAGTTGATAATAATAACGCGCAAAAAGAATATTATTTAACTGATTTGGTGCAAAAAGCCGTGGAACAAGGCGAGAAAACCGCCATTTTGCAAATTCCAAATGTTGAATGTTTGGGAATAAATCGTCCGGAAGAATTGGAAATGGTTCAAAAAATGTTTGAAGAGAAATAATTATGTATGATGTTAAGAAAAAATTCATGACCGGCGCGGAAATTGCCACGCAGGCGGCGATTGATTTCGGTGCGGATACGATGTATGGTTACCCAATTACTCCAGTGACTGAAGTTTTTACCAACTGGATTAAGCAAGGTCAAAAATATCTGCAAACCGAGGATGAAATCGCGGCCGGTTTTGCAGTGTGCGGCGCTGTTATGGCAGGGCAAAAGGCATTTACAGCCACTTCCGGCCCGGGTCACATTTTAATGCAAGACGCTTTGAGTATGGCCGAGGGAATGCGCTTGCCTTTTGTGGCAATTGTCGCTCAGAGAGGCGGACCGTCTTCAGGCACTGTAATTTATTCTCAACAAGAAACAACACTCGCTTGTTTTGGCGGTAATGGTGAGGGTTTGCGTTTGGTTTATTCGCCCGGAACTCTTGCCGAACTTTACACTTTAATTCGTCGCGCGTTTAATGAATCGTGGCAATATCGTTTTCCAGCAATTATTTTAACCGATGGCTATACTGTAAAAACCAGAGGGTTGGTGGATTTGGAAAATTTAAAAGTGGAAAATGTGGCCAGCGCGCCTTTGGTAAAAGAAGGTGAAATAAAACATTGGCCGAATATTTTTACTTTTGAAGAAGAATTATATACAGAAGTGATGAAAAGCAAAGCGGATTTTGATAAAATTACAGCTGGCGTTGCCACAGCGGAAGAATATCAAACAGAAGATGCTGAAATTTTGTTGATCGCGCATGGCATTGTTGGCGCGGCGACAAAAGTCGCAGTGGACCAATTGAGAGAAGCTGATAAAAAAGTTGGATTGTTTCGGCCGATTACTTTGCGTCCGTTGGCTGTGCCGCAGTTAAATAGTATTGCTAAAAAAGTTAAGAAAATTGTTTTTATAGAATCCAGTTTGGGTCAGTTGGCGCGAATTATCAAAGATGAATTGTCGCCCGGTGTTGGCGCGTCGTTTGAATATCTGCAATGTCCCGGATTGGGAATTGAAATTGAAGAAATTGTAAATCAGGTGAGTAAATTTTAATATGCCAGAGTATATTCCAGCAAAATTTTGCGCAGGATGCGGCTACCCGATAATTTTAATGACACTCGGCCGTATTTTGGAACAGAAACAATTATCCAAAAAAGCAGTAATGGGTTTGGATATTGGCTGTTCTCTTTTGGCTATTAACGCATTGCCAATAAATATATTTCATACGCATCATGGTCGCGTAACGCCCACTATGCTGGGATTTAAACGAGCGCGTCCTGATTCACTTTGTTTTGGTTTGACAGGAGACGGCGGGGCTTATGCCATTGGTTGGCAAAGTTTGTTTCATAGCGCTTTGCGCGATGAGCCGATTACTGTGATTGTGGTGAATAATACAGTGTATGCCATGACCGGTGGGCAGACAGCTCCAACTACTTTGCCGGGTCAAAAAACCGATACCAATCCCAATGGTTATGATGGCGCGACCTTTTTTGGACCGGAGTCACTGCGTCATATTACGCATAAAGACGCGTATTTGGCTCGCACTGCCGCGAATAATCCAAAAGATATTGCGACATATATTGAAAAAGCAATTGCTACTCAGAGCGCCGGACATTTTTCATTGGTGGAAATTTTATCTTTTTGTCCGACCAATTGGAAAACAGTTGGCAAAGCCACAATGGATTATGTTGAAAATTTGAAAAAGGTGTATAAGGTTGGTGAGATTTAATTTTTTAATAAAAAAATAAGGGCGAGAACCTGGAAGGTTCGCGCCCTTTGTTGTTCAGGGTGCGTTTGATTTTGCTCCGTTACGGAGCGAGGCGGGCGCGGCATGAGGCCGAGCCGGAGGTGGGAAGAGGCGACCAGTTGAAGCGGTTGTCAAGAATCAATTCGCCCCAATGGCGCAGTTGCGGAGCGTGGAGATCTCTGCCGCAGTATGAACCGGGCAAGTCCACACAGTGATGATTGCGCAGAGTTTTGGGTCGATGTGTCACGAGCGCGATGCCTTCAATCACCGACAGACCAAAGCGGTCATTTGTCTGGAAATGCTTCATGCAGGCCAAAGGGGATTTGTCGTGATAGCCGCGGCCATCATCAACCTCTGCGCTGATAAACGGTACATCCGGCATTTCAATGGAATCGCCATGCGTCCACGCGCGGTGGTGTGAAACAACGCGTCCACCAACGGCTTCAAGTTGAAAAGCGAAAGTGACCACCTCCTCCGGGATTACAATGATTGATCCCAGTTCAAAGATTCTCCTCAGCGGTTCTATCTTGTCTAGAAAGACTCCTTCTGTCATGTTGGCCATTGTCGGGTAGCCGAGCGAAAGCAATTGTTCCACTTGCGCGGTAAATTGTTCATCCGCCGCTACCCTTGACCCGCTCAAGATCGTATTGTCCTCTCTTTGGGCTTGCACCAAGTTGTCCTCCTTCTTTGTGAACCAAAAAGTCCAATGCCACCAAGCACTGAACCTCAGTATCCAAGTATTATAGAGTAAAATTGTCATCTTGTCAAGAGACCCTAAATTTGTTAAACTGGTTTCATCTAAAATAAATCAATTTATGCTTAAAAATGAGATTTTAAAGATTCTCTTGGCAGGTGACGGCGGGCAAGGAATTCAACTACTTTCCGATATTATTTGCCGTTCCGCGATTGACAAAGGTTTTTATGCCGCGAGTATTCCGAATTATGGTTTGGAACAGCGCGGCGGAGTGTCTTTGTCTTTTGTTCAGATTGGCACAAAAGAAATAATTTATCCGAAATTCACCAAGCCGAATATTTTATTGATTATGTCTGATCAAGCGCGTGAACGAACTAAACAACATCAATTTGTTGAAACAAAAATTATTGATATTAATGATTTTAAGAAAAAAATGGATGATGTCGGCGTGTCAATCAAAAGTCAAAATATTTTTTTTCTGGGTATGTTGGCTAAGATGCTCGCGGCGATGGATTTTTGCGATCAAGAAACAGTCTTAAAATTATTAGAAAAAAAATTGGGCGCCAAACTCGGTTGGGAGGAAAATAAAAAAGCGTTTGAAAACGGATTCATATGTGCGGAATAATTGGTTATTTGGGAAAACAAAATGCCGTGCCGATTTTAATCAATGGTTTGCGGCGGTTGGAATATCGCGGCTATGACAGCGCCGGTTTGGTTGTAATTGGCCAAAATGGCGAATTGACACGTGAAAGAGCCGTTGGGAAAATTGACGCTTTGGCAAATAAAATAAAAAATAAAAATATTTTTGGTTCAGTGGGCATCGCGCACACTCGCTGGGCGACTCACGGCGGCGTGACAGAAGAAAATGCCCACCCGCATTTTTCCTGCGATGGAAAAATTGCTTTGGCGCACAATGGCATTATTGAAAATTATCGCGAATTGAAAACGGGACTTTTAAAAGATCATCAATTCACTTCTGAAACCGATTCAGAGGTATTGGCGCATTTGATTGAACATTTTTATCATGATAATTTGCGTTTGGCAGTTGAAAAAGCGCTCGCGCTTGTGGTAGGCACTTATGGCATTGCCGTAGTTTCATCCGCAGAGCCGAAAAAAATTGTTTGCGCGCGGCGAGGTAGTCCATTGGTGTTGGGAGTTGCTGACGAGGCATTTTTTATTGCTTCTGATGCCTCACCCCTTTTGCCATATACAAAGCGGGTGGTGTATTTGGATGATGGCGAAATTTTGGAAATTACTCCTGAAAAATTTCAAATTTTTAATTTTAGAGATGAACAAATTCAGAAAAATGCCGAACAAATTGAGTGGACTGAAGCGCAGGCGCAAATGCAAGGGTTTCCGCATTTTATGCTTAAAGAAATTTTTGATCAGCCGCAGGTTTTTCAGGATGCTTTGGCAGGTCGGCTTCTGCCACAAGAGGGCGCGGCGCATTTGGGTGGCTTGAATTTATCCGAAGAAGAATTGCGCCAGATTGAAAGGATTGTTATTATTGCTTGCGGTACTGCTTTTTACGCGTCGCTTGTAGGCAAGTACGCGATTGAACATTGCACCGGCTTGCCTGTGTCAGTGGAAATCGCTTCAGAATTTCGTTATCGCGATCCTGTGATTTTGCCGCACACTTTGGTTTTGGCAGTGAGTCAATCAGGTGAAACAGCTGATACTTTGGCGGCTATGCGCGAGGCCAAGAACAAGGGCGCGATTGTAATGGGTATTGTGAATGTGGTTGGTTCAACCATTGCGCGAGAGGCCGGCCGCGGAGTGTATATTCACGCCGGGCCGGAACTGGCCGTGGCTTCCACCAAGGCCTTTACCAATCAGGCGGCGATTTTGGTGTTGCTGGGTTTGCAGTTGGGGCGTCAGCGCAGAATTTCTTTGGTCAAAGGCCAACAGATTATTGAAGAAATAAAACAGATTCCAACTAAGATGCAAAAGATTTTGAAACAGAGTGAACAGATTAAGAAAATCGCGGAAAAATATCAGAATTATGAACACATGTTTTTTTTAGGCCGCGGCATTAATTATCCATTGGCAATGGAGGGCGCTTTGAAGCTCAAAGAAATTTCATATATTCACGCCGAGGGTTATCCGGCCGGTGAGATGAAACACGGCCCGATTGCTTTGATTGACGAAAAGTGTCCTGTTTTTGGCATTATGACCAAAGACAGTTTATACGACAAAACGCGCAGTAACATTGAAGAAATTCGCGCGCGCCATGGCAGGGTGATTTTATTGGCCACAGATGGAGATGAAGAAGCGCAACGATTGGCCGAGGATGTTATTTTCGTGCCGTCTACAATGGAAATGTTGGAGCCATTTTTAAATGTTTTGCCGTTGCAGTTGTTTGCTTATCATATGGCGGTGTTGCGCGGCAAAGATGTGGATCGTCCGCGAAATCTCGCGAAAAGTGTGACCGTGGAATAACTTGACATAATTTAGCTGATGTGGTATAAAATATAGTCGGAATTGCTCTTTAACTTAATTTATTTCCGGTTTTCTTTTGGCTCATTTAGGTGATTCAAAAGAAGGCCGGGAAAGGTTTCCGGCTAAAACCGCGGCAGTCCTCGGATTGCTACACACCACAGGAAGGTGGACGATGACCACAAGGATCACGTCAGGACAGAGAAAGCAGCTGGTTCGTTTTTACGAGGATGGAATTGATGGGTTAAATTTGGAGAAAGACGGAGCCCAGCGCGTCATTATGCAGGGCGACGCGCTTCAAAGGCGATGCAAGGAAATAATCCTCAATTTTGCGTCAACTTTCTTCATTCCTATCCAAGATATGGATGTTCCTCGCAAACACCAACCCACTATCGTGAAACTACGCGCCGAAGCCCGTCGGCAGGCCATCTCTGACTCAACCCCGCTCTGCTACCGCGTGATCAATGGCTATACCCTGAAACATCACGCGCCTAAGGCCGGCCCTTGCCGCGAGAACTTCCAATACCTTCAAAACTGGGATTTCACCGATGAGCCAACCGTCGATTGCCTTGTGTTCTGGATCCCGCGGTTGCTTCCAGAAAGCACCGGCAAGAATGTGGATGAGCAGAGAGCCCACCTGGCTGAATTTCGTAACCGTCTGGAACTTCCGTCTCACCACTGTTCTTCATTCGGCAATGTCGCCCTTCTCTCCGGTCTCACCCTTGCCCATTACAAGGCAACCGGCGAAAGAGTCCCGCTGAACGGCCTTTGGACTCGCACTGATATCTGCAGCGTTGATGGCAACCGGCTGGAGCTGTATTGGGACTCTGGCTCGCTCTACTGCGACTACTGGGACTGGGATGGCGGCAGGTGCGACTTCATCGGCATCTTTGCCCTGGGGGTGGAACCTGCCTGCCGGTAGGCAGGCTCGGAACCTTGGTCCCTCACACCCCGAACACAAAGTCAACACTTTGTGTTCGGGGCTTTTTTATTACAATAAGTTGACTCGTATTTTTGAATAATGTACAATGGAAGCAAGAGTATTTAATGCTTCCGTCAAACATATACATATGGACAGCTTAATCGCAAAATTATATCAATCCCCCCAAACCATCCTTACCACAAAGGATTTGGCCTTACTTTGGGAGGAAACCAATCCAATCAACCTGAAATCCAAGATTGGTTATTATGCCAAACAAGGTGCGCTCATCCGATTGACCCGCGGAGTTTTCGCCAAGGATAAAAATTATAATCCCAAAGAATTAGCAACGAGTATCTACACTCCGTCATACATCAGTTTTGAGACAGTCTTGCGAGAAGCCGGCATTATTTTCCAACACTATGATACGATTTTTGTTGCCGGTCCGTGGCCGTTAACCAAAAAAATCGGCCAACACGCATTCACTTTTAGAAAATTAAAAGACAGCGTGCTTTATAGTCCCGCCGGAGTTAAAAATGAAAATAATTTTAGCATGGCCACGCCGGAGCGCGCCTTCCTAGACATGATTTATCTGTTTCCGAAATATTATTTTGATAATCTGAAATCCATAAATTGGGAGCTGTGTATGGAACTCGCAAAAATTTACGATAATCAGCAATTGGTCAAACGATTGACTAAATATCAAAAAAAATATGCTGAATAAAGAAAGACACCAATTAATCATGGGACAAATTTTGAGGGATATTTATACCGATGTTTCTATTTCCTCCCTCATCGGATTCAAAGGCGGCACCTGCGCCTATTTTTTCTACGGCCTGCCGAGATTTTCAGTGGATTTGGATTTTGATTTATTTTCAACTGATGAAGCTACGCAAAAATTGGTGTTTAAAAAAGTCGGGAGCATGCTAAAAAAATATGGGGAAATCAAAGACAATTACATCAAACGAAATACGATCTTTTTTTTACTTTCCTATGGCGATGCCGACCACAATATCAAGGTTGAAGTTAATATTCGGATACTAATGCCGGACATTAGAGAGCACTATGACATGAAAGAATATCTGGGTATTTCCATGCTGGTCGGTAAAAAAGACTACTTGTTTGCGAGCAAGCTTTCCGCGTTAACGCTTCGTAGCGAAACTGCCATGCGCGATATTTACGACATTTGGTATTTTGCCAAAAGCAATTGGGATATCAATGCCGATGTTATCAAAGCAAGAACAAATAAAACCATTAAAGAGCATTTGGCCGACTGCATCCCTGTTATTGAAGAGGTTAAAGACAATCAAATCCTGCAAGGCCTTGGTGAACTTTTGAATGAGAAAGAAAAGGCCTGGATTAAAACTCACTTAAGAAAAGAGGCGGTTTTTTTGCTCAAAAATCGTATGTCGGTGTTAAAATAACATGCACAAGGTTGTTACTATAGGCGGTGGCAACGGACAATCAGTGTTGCTTCGCGCCTTAAAACATTATTTGCCGCAGATTGAAATCACGGCCGTGGTTTCGGTATCTGATTCCGGCGGCTCTTCGGGCAGGTTGCGCGAGAAATTTAATATCCTGCCCATTGGCGATATTTTGCGCGTGATTTTGGCTTTGTCGTCATATCCGTATTTGGAATTACGCGAGATTTTTTATTCCAATCGTTTTTCCTCCGGAGAGTTGGCCGGACATAATGTTGGCAATTTGATTTTAACTCATTTATTTCAAGAAACAGGTGATTGGTTAAAAGCAATAAATGCTTTTTCCGAAACTTTAAAAATTCAGGGCCGTGTCTTGCCAATAACATTGGATTTGACCACACTGTGTGCTGAATTGGAAAATGGTCAAATTATCAAAGGCGAGACAAAAATTGACAAACCGGATTTTGATTGCCATTTACGCAAAATTAAATTATGGCTGGAGCCGACCGGCCAAGTGTTCGCGCCTGTAAAAGAGGCAATTCTCAATGCCGATTATATTTTCCTTGGTCCCGGTGATTTATACACCAGCATTTTGCCAAATTTATTGGTTGGTGGAATGAGTGAATTATTAACGCAAAGCAAAGCTAAACTAATTTTTACTTGCAGTTTAGCCAATCGTGAAACAGGCGAGACCTGCGGCTTTAAGGCGTCTGATTATGTGAGTGAGTTGCAGAAATATCTGACGCGTCCGATTGTTACGGTAATTTTGCAAGATCCTGCGTTTCAACCAAACGAGGCGCATTTTCAGGCCAAGAAATGGGATCCTGTGGAAATTGACGCCGGCGATTGGCAGAAAAAATACACCATTATTTCACACGATTTATACGCTGAAAAAGAAGCCGGGATGGATTGGGAAAAGTTGATTGAGCCAATTGGAAAAGTATTTAAATTATAAGCGAAGCTTGAAATTTCGTCGGATTTCGCAAAACAAAAATTTATTTTTGTTTTGGCTCGTTCCTAGAAATTATGAAAATACAACAAAAAAAAATTACCACCCGAGGCATTAAATTTTTCATCAAAGATGGTAAAAAGGAAATTGGACGCGCCTATTTATATATTTTAAAAAATGATTTGCATAAAGAGCCGTTTGGTTTTTTGGAAGATGTGTTGGTAGATGAAAAATATCGCGGGCATGGGTTGGGCACTAATTTGGTGCAGGCGATTATAAAAGCCGCGCAAAAGCACGGCTGTTATAAATTGATTTGCACCAGCCGCCACAGTCGGTCGGCGGTGCACGCTCTCTACGAACGGCTGGGTTTTATCAATCACGGGTTGGAATTTCGAATTGATTTTTTTGTAAAATAATTATTCCACTATAATCGTCACGCCGTTACCGGCGTATGTCTGTCCGTCAGTATTTGTAATGGCTGAAGTGAACGAATAAGCGCCAATACCTGAAATTTTTGGCCAAGAAAGCACAGTACTCATTTCAGTCGGCTCATTGATAGTTGCAAATTCCTGCGTTGGTTCTCCATTTTTACTTAAGGCAATCACTGCCTTTTTTATTTTTTCTTTTTGGAAAAATTTTACGGTTATTGACACTGGAAAATGGCTGGCCAGCAGCGTGCTGTTATTTTTTGGCGAAGCAAAAGAGATATTTGGAGGATCCATTTCCGCGATTAAATTAAAATCAACACCGGCCTCGCCATAATTACCATTTGTATCTACTGCCCGAGCTTTCAAAGCGTGATATCCTTTGGGTGTTTCTAAAAGGTATGTTTCCAAATTGTATGGCGCGTTAGATATTGTTTCCAAAATTTGATCATCCAACCAGTAGATAACTTTTAGAATTTGATTGGGGGCGGTAATTTGCACCAAAGCTGTGAGTTGTCGTTTGTCCAATGTCTGATTTGGCGATGGCGCGAGCAAAATTATTTTTGGTCGGCTTGCGCTATCCACTGGTAAATCCAATTCCAAAGGAATTTCTTGTTTTCGGTTATTTTTTTCCGTCCATTTTTGCACAGCCGCTTCCCAATTGGCAAATTGTGGGTCTTGGTTGGGGTCAGTTGGCGGTTGCCCGGTGATGTCATCCTTATTCAGATAATACAGAATGGTATGATCTTGCGGAAATGATTCTTGTTCAATTAAATCAGGTGGTGTTGAAGAAGTTGCTATTTTTCCATTGAGTTTATTTATCGGCAATAACACTTCGCCAATGCCCTGGCCAATAAGTATTGGTTTTATGTCAGACGGATATGGATCAGGCGGATTGAAATTTTCAATTGGCGTGTCAGCCAAAACTCTTTTCATAAATGCCTGCCAAATTGGCGCGGCAACATACGAGCCATCGGCTTTTTTGCTCATTTCTTTATTATTGTTATTTCCAACCCAAACTCCGGTTACTAAAGATGGCGTAAAGCCCAGTGTCCACGCGTCGCGCCAGTCATTGGTAGTGCCGGTTTTGGCAGCCACCGGACGATTAGGCAAAGTCAAAGGATTATTCGCGCCAAAAATGAAAGAGCGAGCTTCATTATCAGATAAAATGCTTGTCACTTCGCGAGCGATATTATTAGGTAATACTTCCATTGGCTCGAATTTTTTCCATTCTTCCAAAATATTTCCATCGGCATCTTCAATTGATAAAATGTTTGTTATTGGCACCATTGTTCCTTCGCGGGCAAAAGCGGAAAAAGCCGCGACATGATCCATTAATTTTACCTCGGCTCCACCCAGCACTAAAGACAATCCAAATCTGCTCCTGTCTTTCAAAGTAGAGTAGCCCATTTGTTCAGCCAGATTTAAAACATTATCAATGCCGGTGAGATATAGTGTTTTTACTGCTGGCGTATTTAGCGATCCTGCTAAGGCCTGGCGCAAAGAAACAATGCCGTGTTCTTTACCGTCATAATTGTGCGGTTCATAGTCCTTGATTTCAGTTTTAAATATCGTGTTCACATCATATACCTTGGTGTCAGGCGTCAATCCATTGATAAAAGCGGCGGCATAAACAATGGGTTTGAAAGACGAGCCGGGCTGGCGCGGACGCAAAACCACATTCACCTGCCCGTCGTGTTCATCATCAAAAAAATCATGCGAGCCGACCATCACGAGCACCTGTCCTGTTTTTGGATCAATGGCAACCAAGGCGGCATTTGTGGCTTTGTATTTTTTTTCCAGATTTTCCATGGATTTGGTGATTTCCTCTTCGGCCATTTTTTGTTTGTCAAAATCCAAAGTGGTAATGACTTTTAATCCGCCCTGCTCCACTGCTTTTTCACCGTATTTTTCCACTAGCAATTCTTTAATGTAGAGCACAAAATGTGGAGCCACCATTGGCGCTGATTTTTTGTTGATTTTTATTGGTTCTGTTTTGGCGGTAATGGCCTCTTCTTTTGTAATGTGGCCGTATTCAACCATTTTGTCCAGAATATAGTCGCGGCGGCCTTTCAGCGAATCTAAATTATTCAGATATTTTGTCGGCGCTTGAGGCAATGCGGCTAAAGTAGCTGCCTCGGCCAAGGTAATGTCCTTGGCTGATCTGCCAAAGTATGACTGGCTTGCCGCTTCAATGCCATAGTTGGATGAGCCATAAGGAATTTCATTGAAATATAATTTTAAAATCTGATCTTTGGTATATTTTTTCTCCATTTGTTTGGCAAGAATAGCTTCTTTGATTTTGCGCGTCAAAGTTTTTTCATTGGTTAAAATGGCGTTTTTCACCAATTGTTGGGTGAGTGTTGATGCGCCTCCGCCGCCTGATTTAAGACCCAAGATATTGGAAACACCGGCGCGGATAATGGAAACCCAGGCCACGCCCGTGTGGCTGTAAAAATTTTTGTCTTCAATGGAAATCACCGCCCACTTGGCGTATTCAGGAATGTCCGCGAGTTCAATCAAAGTGCGTTTTTTTTCATTGTACACTTCATAAAGCAGGTTTTTGCCAGTGCGATCAAAAATTTTAGTGCTTTGCGCAACCGAGCGGTCAATCAGTTTGTCCGGATTTGGCAAATCGCGCGAAGCCCACGCAATCATAATCGTGCCGCCAAGCCATGCCAAAATTATGGCCACCGCGCCCAATTTAAAAAGTTTTTTGAAAATCTTCCAGCCCTTAATCTTTTTTTTGGGTTTATAGCTATTAAAATTCGGTGTTGATCGGCTATACGATTGTCTTTTGGCGCCAACAGCGCGTCGCCATTCCTGCGGCGAGTGAATTTTTCTTGATGAAGAAAAGATAGACATATCTTTTCTCTATTCTATCGCATATTGACTTTTTTGTCTAAATGTGCTATACTTCTTTGTTGAACCCTTAAAAGGGGTTTTTCGTTTAAACCCTATGCGTTATTCCAAGCTATTTAAATTCACTTTTCCGTATAAATTAGCCATAATTTTGGCTTTAATTAGCATTGTTTTTGACTCTTCTTTTCCACGATTGGCTCAGGCGCAAGGCGCTGATTTGAGCAATTTGGAGACAATTGGGCAATTGCCTTTGGCTAACGATCGCGAGGCGACTCGAACCATCAAGGTGGTTTTGACCGCCTATTCCAGCACCCCGAACCAGACCGACAGCACGCCGTTTATTACCGCCAATAACAAGCAGGTTTACGATGGTTTGATTGCTGCGAATTGGTTGAAATTTGGCACGCGCGTGAAATTTCCTGAACTGTTTGGCGATAAAATTTTTACTGTTAATGATCGGATGCACTCTCGTTTTGGCCGCGGCCGCGTGGACTTGTGGCTGGATTTGCCTTTGGATGAAGTAAAGGCGTTTGGAGTGAAAAGAGTGGTGATGGAGATGTATTAAAAATGAATTTTATTCAAGCCCCCTGTCAAGGGGGCTTTTGTGTTGACAAAAAATCGTGATTGAGCTAGGATTTAGGCAAGGTGGTGCTAGACAATAACTAATGGAGGAAAAAATGAAAGTGGTGAGTTTTACTTCATTGCCAGTATGGCAGCAAAAACTGATCTTTGACGCCGATGAGGCAAGGAGACACTCTTCCTCTCCTTATTCAAAATTCAAAGTGGGAGCCGCCATACAATGCAGCCAACCTAATACTGATCCTGTTGTGGTTTATCTTGGCTGCAATGTGGAAAATGCCATGTATGTGGTAACGCACGCAGAACAAGCGGCTATCAATGAGGCGTGTCTTAATGAGCCCGAGAAACCTTACATTATTGCTATCGCGGTTGTCTTGCCAGCAGAAACAATCGATCAGCATGCTCTGCCATGCGGCTATTGTCGGCAATGGATTCGCGAGTTTGGTAGCGATGACACTCTCGTTTTAGGCGCCAAGCTCAATTCCGCTGGTGATATCTGGCAGGTTGAAGTCGTCACTCTGGAGGAACTCCTGCCTTTTAGCTTCGGCCCCAACAACCTCGGCAAGTAACTTGCGCAGTATAATCGCGCGACCAGTCCACGGACTGGTCTTTTTTAATTCAGTGAATTTTGATATAGTTGATGTAATATGTGGCAGAAAATAAAGTCATTTGTTTTGGCTTCCAAGCGGCAATTATTTTTTTATGTGGTTATTGGCGGGTCGGCTTTTGTATTGGATATGGGGTCGTTGATTTTGTTTAAAGAAGTATTGCATGTCAAGCCGGTAATCACGGTCATTTTCAGCCAAATCATCATTATCAATTATGTGTTTTTTTTAAACAAACGTTTTTCTTTCCAGTCATTCGGCCGAACGCGCAAGCAAATAATTAAATTTTATCTTTTGGCCTGTTGGAACTATGTTTTTGGCATTGGCTGGATGTGGCTGTTAAATGAAAATATGCATTTGAATTATTTGGCCGTGCGCGTGGCCGGCATTATTCTCGCGGTTTCTTGGAATTTTTTATTGTATAAATTTTGGGTTTACAAATAAATCGTATGTCCCTTATTATTTTTTGTTTCTACACCGTTGCCGTGGCCGCTGTTTTCGCTTTGCTGGAAATTCAGATTGAAGGCCCGGACGGCTGGGCCGCTAAATTGCCAACTTGGAAGCATGTCGGCTGGTTGCAGAAAAAATTTGGCAGTAAAAAACATTTAACCGGCTATCATTTTTATCTCAACATTTTTATTTTTCTGATTCTGCAAATCATTTTCTTTTTTGTGCCTTTAAGCTGGAAAAAAGAAGCTGTGATAATTGGTTTTTGGTTTTCATTTTTGACTATTGAAGATTTCCTTTGGTTTATTTTCAATCCTCATTTTGGCCTTAAAACATTTAAGGCCGGCCACCCACAATTATGGTGGCACACGCACTGGTTTTTAGGCCTGCCGACATTTTATTGGTTTACTTTACCAATAGGCATAATTTTGATAGGATGGGGGTGGTAAATCGATCGGCCTGGTAGCCAAGTGGCTAAGGCGAGAGTCTGCAAAACTCTTATCGTGGGTTCGATTCCCACCCAGGCCTTTTATCCTTTAAAATATGCCTGATTTTCATTCCAAAGCGTTAATCGCGCAAGGGGGCGGGCCAACAGCCGTGATCAATCAAAGTTTAGTCGGAGCAATTTTGGAAGCGCGCAAATTTTCCGAGATTTCTAAAATCTACGGAGCCAGATATGGGGTAGCTGGTATTATAAAAGCGAATTTTTTGGATTTGACTGAATCCACCACTCACAATTTGGAGCAAGTGGCTAACACTCCTGGCGCGGCTTTGGGATCCACGCGCGACAAACCGGACGCGGCGTATTGCCAGAAAATGTTTAATGTAATGAAAGAGCGCGGCATTAAATATTTTTACTATATTGGCGGTAATGATTCGGCCGAGACATGCCGAATTATCAACAATGAAGCCAAGACCACGAATTATGAATTACGGGTGATTCATATTCCAAAAACCATTGATAATGATATTGCTTCCACTGACCATTGCCCTGGCTATGGCTCTGCCGCGAAGTTCGTGGCCAGGGCCTTTGCCGGCGTGAATTTGGATAATTTGGCTTTGCCCGGAGTGTATATTGGCGTGGTAATGGGACGGCACGCAGGATTTTTAACAGCGGCGTCAATTTTGGCCAAGAAATTTTCTGATGATGGTCCGCATCTGATTTACTTACCGGAAAAAGTTTTTTCAACTGAAAAATTTATTGCTGATGTGGAAACTGTGTATCAAAAATATGGCCGTTGCGTGGTAGCGATGTCCGAGGGTGTGTGCGATGAAACAGGCGAACCCGTTGCTGCGAAATTACAAAAACAAAAAGAATGCGACAGCCATGGCAATGTGCAATTATCCGGCAACACGGCTTTGGGCGATTTATTAGGGGATTTGGTGAAAGAAAAAACAAAAATCAAGCGGGTGCGAGCAGACACTTTGGGATATTTGCAAAGGTCGTTTTTGGGATGCGTGAGCGATGTGGATAAACACGAAGCACGCGAGGTTGGAGAAAAGGCCGTGCAGTATTCAGTGTGGCGCGATGTGGACGGGTCAGTGGCAATAAAGCGCGCCGGTGATTACGCTGTTTGTTATGAGCTTGCGACATTGGAACAGGCGGCTGCCAAAGCGCGATCAATGCCAGCGGAGTTTATTATAGGCGATAATATGGTGACAAGTGCATTTATCAATTATGCCAGGCCGTTGGTGGGGGAGATTGGGAATGTGGAGAGGTTGGTTGCGCCAAAAGTGTAATTTGTTTTTTGAAAATATAGAAAAGTGGTGGTAGAAACAGAGGTGATAAAATGGATAGACCATCTTGGGACACTCCGGAGTATAGAAAGCAGCTGGCTAAAGGCATGCTTGCAGACTCACTCCGCGGCACTGCATGGGTTCTTTTTATCTCGATAGCGATAACCGCTATCGTCATTGGAGGAATCTATGCTCTATCTGAATGGCTTAAGTAGCTAAATGAGAAACCACACCACCACCTCCTTTCTATATTTTCAAAGCTTGTGGGAGTAAATATTTGACTTATCTTTCCTTCCGCAGTAAGATAAAGGTATAAATAGCGAAAATATGCGCAAAATTGATTTAAAATCAGTGGTTTGGAAAGAGGGGAATCATTATATTCCTCAATGTTTAGAGGTGGATATTTTCAGCTTTGGCAAAACTAAAAAAGAAGCTCTGGCCACGCCTGAAGACGCTTTATTATTATATTTTGAATAATACCATGAGTACTAAACAAATGACCAAATTAGCAGCGGTTACACTGCCCCTGACAGCTCTCAAGTGCCTTTATGAGAGTGTCCGAGGCAAAAAGATCGTATGTGAGATTGATGTTGACGCGCTAAAAGGCGTCAATGAGCCAAATACCCTTGACGAAATGATTGCCGAGGCGCGACTTGAGTACTTTACCGGCAAAACAAGGGTTTTTACTGATACTAAAAAACTTTTGTCTTTTCTTAACAGTTAACTGTTGCCGGCTTTATGCTCACTCTTCATGTTGCGTCGCGATTTATACGCTCGTATAAAAAGATGCCGCTTCGCATTAAAGAGGATTTCGGAGAAAAAATTGAAAGATTCAAAACGCACCCGTTTGACTCTACGCTCGGAACACACAAGCTTCATGGTAATCTTGCCGATTACTTTGCATTCTGCTTGCGAGACGGTTATAGGGTGCTTTTTGATTTTGAAGGCGACAACAATGTCTTGCTGGTAAACATAGGCAGTCATAATGACTATTCTAAGTGGTCTCGTGGATAAAAACACCTTAAAAAAAGAATGGATGCAGAATACACATATTTAATAAATAAATTAAAAATATGCTCTCATACAAATCACTCGGCTTTGTGAACACTCGCGAGATGTTTGTCAAAGCCATGGCCGGCCACTATGCCGTGCCGGCGTATAATTTTAACAACATGGAGCAATTGCAGGCGATTATTGTGGCTTGCTTGGAAACGCAGTCGCCGGTGATTTTGCAGATTTCCAAAGGCGCGCGCGAATACGCGGATGAAACCATGTTGCGATACATGGGTCAAGGCAGTGTTGAAATGATAAAGCGTCTAGCGCAAGAAAAAGGCCTGAAAGAAATTCCGATTGCTCTGCATTTGGATCACGGCGCTGATTTTGAAATTTGTAAGTCCTGCATTGATAATGGATTTTCATCAGTGATGATTGACGGCTCGGCTTTGTCTTATGAAGAAAATGTGGCTGTGACGAAAAAGGTGGTTGAATACGCGTGCCAATTTGATGTGACAGTGGAGGGCGAGCTTGGAGTGTTATCTGGAGTGGAAGATGATGTGTCATCCGGAGCCAGTCATTATACCAAACCGGAAGATGTGGAAGATTTTGTAAAAAAAACCAATGTTGATTCTTTGGCGATTTCCATTGGCACTTCGCATGGGGTGTATAAATTCAAGCCGGGAACCAATCCCAAAATTCGGTTGGATATTTTGGCTGAAATTGAAAAAAAGATTCCGGGTTTTCCGATTGTTTTGCACGGATCTTCTTCAATTCCGCAAGAATATGTGGCTATGGTGAATAAATATGGCGGGAATTTAGCAGCTGCCATTGGAATTCCCGAAGAGCAATTGCGCGAGGCGGCTAAATCAGCGGTTTGCAAAATCAACATTGATTCTGACGGACGGCTAGTAATGACAGGAGTCATCAGGAAAATTTTAATGGAAGATAAAAAAGTGGTTGACCCGCGCAAGTATCTTGGTCCGGCTCGCGAGGCCTTAAAAGAAATGTACGCGCGTAAAAATCGCGAGGTCTTGGGTAGCGCGGGGAGAGTTTAAATATGCCTCGTTTTGTCATTATTGACGGCAACGCGATTGTGCATCGCGCGTTTCACGCCATCCCCCATTTGACCAATAAAAAGGGGTTGATTTTAAATGCCGTGTATGGTTTTACAAGCATTCTTTTGCGCGCAATTAAAGAATTAAAGCCGGATTACGCGGCCGTTGCTTTTGATCTAAAAGCCCCGACTTTTCGGCATAAAGAATACAAAGAATATAAAGCCAAGCGAATAAAACAGCCGCAGGAATTGTATGATCAGATGGTTCAAGTTAAGGATTTATTGCGCGCCATGAAAATTTCCGTTTTTGAAAAAGAGGGTTTTGAAGCAGATGATATTATTGCCACGCTCGCAACTCAAAATCAGGGTGAAAATTTGATTGTGACTGGCGATATGGATACCTTGCAGTTGGTAAATGACAAAACAAAAATTTATACAATGAAAAAAGGCGTGAATGATATTGTGGTGTATGATATCGCGGCTGTGATGGAGCGATATGGTTTAAAACCCGAGCAAATGATTGATTATAAAGCGTTGCGCGGAGATCCGAGCGACAATATCTTGGGCGTGAAAGGCATTGGCGAAAAAACAGCGGGCGAATTGATAAAAAAATTTGGTTCACTTGAAAATGTGTATGGAAAGATTGATGAATTAAAAGAATCGGGAATCAGCTCATCAGTTGTTGAAAAATTAAAAGCAGGCAAAAAAGACGCTTTTTTCAGCAAACATTTGGTGACATTGGTTAAAGATGTGTCGATTGATTTTAAATTAACTGATTGCGAGTTGAAGGATTACAATAATCCGGCAACGCGAGAATTATTGGTAGAATGGGAGTTTGGTTCGCTGTTAAAACGATTGGATAATGTTGATGGCAACATTGAGATGGAGAATAAGAAGGTGGAGAAGAAAAAGTTAGAAATTATTGAAATTAAAAATGCTTCGGAGTTGGAGGAGTTGAATAAAAAAATAAAAAAAACGGGGAAGGCGGTGATTTATTTATCCGATGATGGACAATCCGGATTAAAAGCGAAATTGTTTGGATTGTTGGTGACTTATGATGGAGAAAAAATTTATAATGTGTCGACAAATTTCGCGCGCGATCTGATTTTACCAACTCAAATTATTGGACATGATTTAAAACGCGTTAGCGAAATCTTAAAAAGACATAATGTGGAATTGGCCGGTCAGTTGCATGATGTCATGATTATGGACTATGTGTTGGATCCCGGCACGCGCAGTCATGATTTGCGCGCCCTGGCTTTACGGTATTTGGAACAAGAGTTGCCTGATGGCGAGCAGGCCAGTTTGTTTGGCGCTGATTTAGCCGGTTTGGGGCAGAAAGTCGTTTGTTTTTGGCAGATTGGCGAGAAATTGATTGTGGAATTGGAGCAAAAAGGATTTTTAAATTTATATGAAAAAATTGAGGCGCCTTTGATACCAGTATTGGCCAGAATGGAAGAGGCGGGAATTAAAGTTGATGTTGAGCATTTGGAAAAATTATCTCAGAAATTATCAAAAATTGAAAAAACAGTGAGCAAAAAAATTTTTGAAATGAGTGGGCAAGAATTTAATATCGCCTCGCCACAGCAACTTAAAGAAATTTTATTTGAAAAATTAAAAATTCCCGTGATGGGAATTAGAAAAGGTAAAACCGGCTTGTCTACTGCCGCGTCGGAGTTGGAAAAAATGCGCGGCTTGCACCCGATTATTGATTTGATTTCCGAATATCGCGAAATCGCCAAATTGCAAAATACTTATGTTGATGTTTTGCCGAATTTGTTGGATGAGAAAACCCAGCGGGTGCACACCACTTTCAATCAGGCCGTAACCGCCACAGGGCGGCTGTCTTCTTCCGAGCCGAATATCCAAAACATTCCCATTCGCGGGGATTTGGGAAAAGAAATTCGTCAGTGTTTTGTCGCGGCCAAAGGTTTTAAATTGGTTAGCGCGGATTATTCGCAGATTGAATTGCGCGTAGTGGCTTCTTTGTCTAATGATCAAGAAATGATCGATATTTTTAAAAATAATGCGGATATTCATGTAATGACAGCGGCTAAAATTAATGGCGTGGAGCCGGATAAAGTAACTCCGGAGATGCGTCAAGCAGCCAAAGCCATTAATTTTGGCATAATTTACGGTATGGGGCCGCACAGTTTGGCGGAAAGCACCGGCGTGTCTTTTGCCGAGGCCAGGGACTTTATTGCCAAGTATTTTGAAGTTTTTAAAGATGTTAAAAAGTTTTTAAACGAAACCAAGGCCTTGGCGCATTCCTTGGGCTATGTGGAAACATTGCTAGGCCGGCGGCGGTATTTGTTGGAAATCAACAGCGGCATACCAATGTTGCGTTCGTCTGCCGAGCGCATGGCCATTAACGCGCCGGTGCAGGGCACGGCGGCGGATTTGATAAAAATGGCTATGATTGAAATTGATAAATTTTTAGCTAAAAAATATGGCAATGACGCCAGGATGCTTTTGCAAGTGCATGATGAGCTGGTGTTGGAGATTAAAGATAATTTGGCCGAGCAGGTAGGTGCGGAGGTAAAGGAAATTATGGAAAAGGTGATTAAACTGCGCGTGCCAATGCGGGTGGATACACATATTGGCAGTAGTTGGGGGAAGGCGTGAAATTGGTTTAGAATGCATTGCCACTGACGCTAAAACCTTGAAGAATGACCCAGAGATAGAGGCTAGACTTTTTTGTTATTAATGTTTATGATGTGAATACTTACTGATCACACAACCCAATTTTTAAGAAATATAATATTTAGCCTAAAAATATGAGCGAAACCATCTTCAACGAGCCAGCTCCTAAGGGGGATTCTCTGCAGTTGTTGCGAGAATTTTTGGCCGAAAAAGGGCAACAACACTCCATGTCATCGGGGTTGTGTGATAAATTGTGGAACCTTCTGGCAGTGGTAAAAAAAGAACCTGAACATCAAAACGAGGTTGTGTCAGCGATAATTGATATGTTTCCTGGGGCAGTGTTAGAGATTGTTGCCAAATGTAGTAACCTAGACAATAAAATCGCATATAAATTAGGTATTCAGGGAGTATCCGGCGCCTTTCATGCGTTTCCCCATCTTGATAAGGACACATTCATTGCGCATTGTGCCGAGGTTGACCTTGAAGGCGTTGCCTCCATGCTTCATAGGCTGGAAAATGTAAAACTCGAAGTAGCCCAGGCTCTTATCAAAGGGGGTTTTGGGGATGAGGTTATGAGAAATGTCGATCACTTCTCTGGTTTGGATATGTCGAAAGTGAAAATGGCCCTGCTTCAAAAAGAGGATAATATCAGCATTGAAGCAGGGGTGAAGGCGAGATTAGAAAAAGCATTGTCGGACGAGACAGGAGATGATGTCCCCGATTTTAGATCCGGAGATTACACAGGTAAAAGGTGGGAGAGGGAAGAGCTTATTAGTTTGGGACATGGGCCGACCATAGTAGATGAGTACAAATCAAAATTTGAGAGCTAGTTTGAAGTATATCTGTTCAGCAACGGTTTATTATTACATCCATTTGTCCAAAAGTGGGTGGCCTGATATAATAATGGCGTATCTTGGCTTCTGCAATTCGCATGGCGCAAGATAGGCTAGAGTAGAAAGTAGGAGGAAATAACAATGAGTATTACGAGCGAAACTTCGTCGGTTGTTCCAGACAATGTGCTTGAAAAAGCTCGAGAAATCGCGGGACCATGCTCTGAACTGTGGATTCCTAATCGAAAGATGATCAGCCCACTGGTAATGGTATGGGGACTGAATCCGATATGGTTTTCAGTGCCTTGCTCTGAACGTTGGGTTTTTTTCTGCGATGATGACCCCGGAGCGTTGTGGGAGCACTCGTGTCGACTCTTGCTGATTACCGACGAGTTGGATCTGGAGATCCGATCGGTCGATGTGCCACCAAAAGGCCTGACTGTGGATTGGACGAAAGATGATTCGCCCGAATCCATAGAAGGTGTTGACGATGCGTGGGCAGAGTAGTAACAGACAACCTTCAACCTTTTCGTTCGTAACTAGCTCGTTTCCGCACAGATGAGTCAAAACATCTGTGCGGTTTTTTATTGGATACTAGGGTGGTTTTTAATTTTATTTTTTGGTATAATGTAAGTAATATGCGCTATATTTTTTTTATCCTTATTTTTGTTTTAACTCTAAATTTTCCTTTGGCGGCCGGGTCTGCCTCCATGTCTTCGGAAAACTATAATTTATCCGTAGACGCCATTAGCGTGGGCGGGGACTTGGGTACATCCACCAATTATCAAATTTCAGGCACAGCTGGAGAAGCGCCTGGCATTCATGATACACCAAGTACCAGCACAAACTATATTATTGAGGCCGGATTTCAAGCCGCGGCATCCGGCGTGGTGTTATCAGCCACTTTATCCACTAATTCTGTTTCTTTAGGGACTTTAGGTACCGACGCTGTTTCAACCGCTTCTCAAACATTGACAGTCACCACCAATTCGCCCACCGGCTATACTGCCACTATTGTGGAAGATGGCAATTTGCGCTCCGGCGCGAATGATATAAATGATGTGAGCGATGGAACAGTGACCGCTGGCTCTGAAGAATATGGCATACGCACTTCTGGTAATGCAGGGCAGATGAATAGTGCTGACACCGCCATTACCACAGTTGCTCAAACAGTTGCTTCCACTTCCACCATTGCTACGAGTGAACAGACCACAATCACATACAAAACAGGGGTGAGCGCCAGCACCGAAAGCGGCACTTATAGTCAGACCGTTACTTTTACAACTACGGTGAATTATTAAAAGGTGTATGCGTGGAATTATTATTGGAAGCATACTAAAACATGTCAGGTGGAGCTGGATCCCCGCTTTCGCTGGGATGACATTGTTTTTTTTATTTTCCAGCGCCGTCCCCGCCAATGCCCTTTCTTTGTCACCGGCTTTAGTTGAAGTGAATGCTGAACCGGGTGAAACATTGATACAAAAGATGCGGCTTTTTAATGAAACAAATCAAACTATCACAGTTTATCCCGGGCTGGAGAATTTCCAACCGCAAAAAGATAGTTCACAGCCGAAATTTTTAGGGGATTCTGATCCTTTTGGAGCGGCGCGCTGGATTGAAATGTCTGTAAAGCAAGTGACTTTAAAATCAGGCGAGGCCAAAGATATTTTATTAAGAATTAAGGTCTCGGCTTTGGCAGAACCGGGTGGTCATTATGCCGCCCTTTTTTGGTCTAATCAGCCAGGCAAAAATTTGGGCATTGGCTCGGCATCGCGCGTGGCTTCACTTTTTTTGTTTAAAGTAAAAGGTACAATTAAAGAAGACGCGCGAATTGTTTCTTTTGCGAAAAAAGAAAATGATTGGCCGTTGGAATTTTCATTGCGATTGGAAAATTTAGGTAGTATGCATTTTGTTCCGCATGGCAGCATAGAAATTGTTAATTGGCGCGATAAAAAAATTGATGAAATTATCATTAATTCTTTGGGTCAATCAATACTTCCGCAAAGTCAGCGGCAGTTTGACGCGTCTTTGGCAGCCGATAAGTTGTCGTCCGGGTTATATTCCGCTCGCGTTAAACTATTTTATGGCGAATCTTCCCAAGAATTAAACAGCAAAATAAATTTTTGGATAATGCCATCGGCGTTAGGTTCTAAATTGCTTGGTTTGATTGTAATAATAATTTTAATTTGGATTGGTGTTAAAATTGCCAAACGCAAGTCGCGAGTATTTATTTTATTTATTCTTTTTTCTTTATTGTTGGCTAGTCAGGTGCTGGCAATATCTTCTTCCACCAGCGGCACGACCACTGTTTCCGGTACATACACTAAATCAGGCGGCGGATGCACTGGTTGTGGCGGCGGAGGCACGGGCGATACCGGTGATACTGGCGGAGATACCACCGCGCCGTCAGCCGTGACTAATTTGCTTGTGGACGCGATGACAGATACTACCGCCACTTTGACATGGACTGCGCCGGGCGATGACAACAATAGCGGCACGGCTTCGCAATATGATATTCGTTATTCTTTGGCTACAATTACTGCTGACAACTGGGCCGACGCTACATCAATCAGTAATGAGCCGACAGTGCAAGTTTCCGGCTCCAGTCAATCAGTAATTATCAGTAATTTAACGCCAAATATCCTGTATTATTTTGCCATTAAAACTGCTGATGAAAAACCTAATTGGTCTAATTTATCCAATGTGGCTTCGGCCTCTACTTTGCCGGCAAGTCAACAGCCGGCCGACACCACTCCGCCGGAAATTACTCAAATTATTGTTAGGCCAGGCATTTTTTATGCCACCATCAGCTGGATTACCAATGAATCAGCTGATTCGCAAGTGTTTTATGGTCTTATCAATCAACTTGGTTCTTCAAAAACCAGCGCTGATTTTGTCACCGATCACGCGATTACTTTGTCCGGTCTTATTCCCAATACAACTTATTATTTTAAAATCATTTCCTCTGACGCAACTGGCAACCAATCAATTGGTTTGTATAATGGAGCGGAAATAGGAACTTTTAAAACCGAGGCCGATACCACGGCGCCAGCCAATGTGAGTAATTTTAAGGCGACTGGCGGGGACAAAAAAAATTATTTGATCTGGCACAATCCATCTGACAGCGATTTTCAAGGAGTTTTGTTAGTGAGAAATTCCAGTAATTATCCAACGAACACCGAAGACGGTGATGGGGTTTTTTTAATTAAAGGAATAAAAAATACCGATATTTCCTATACAGACAGTAAAAATTTGGTTAACGGCCAAACATATTATTATACTGCTTTTGCCATGGATTTGTATGAAAATACTGCCTCTGGCGCTATGGCGCAAGCTACGCCGGTAGTCGGCAGTCAGCCGCCAGCGAGCGGTGGCGTGCCACAGTGTAGTGACAGCGCCGACAACGACGGCGATGGTTACAAAGATTACCCAAGCGACTTGGGATGCTTTGACCCGTCGGATAATGATGAGACAGAATCGTCGGGCGAGAGCGCGCCAGTTGGGCCGGGCGGAGAGCCTTTTACCAGTGGATCTGGCGGCGCGGGAGCATCCATTATAGAATTGCAATTATCCGATTTTGTTTTTTCAGTTGCCAAAGGCAAAATTATTGTGCCGAATAATTTTAATATCAGCGCCTTGGCCGGATCCGGATTACAAGTGTCTTTATCACAAATAAAATCGTCCAAAATGATTGATTCCATAATTGTAAATGTTGCCGGCGGGTCGTATTTATTCAGTTTGCAAAATGGCCAATGGCAAACTGAAATCAGCGCGCCGGCGTCAGCCGGAATCTATCAAGCGGTATTTTTAGTGAATTTTAGCGACCAAACAAAAAATATCGTGAGCTGGCAAATGGAATCCAAGACATATGGGCAGATTTATGAGAAAGTCAATGGCCAAAAAAAGGCTTTGTCCGTGGTGACGATTTTACTTTGGCAAAATGGCGCGCTGTGGCCGGCCAATGATTTTTGGCAAAGTAATCCGCAAGTAACCGGAGCGGATGGTTTATTTGGATTTTTGGTTCCAGCGGGAAACTATTTATTGCAAATTGAAAAAGATGGCTACTCTACGGAAAAAATTAATTTAATGAGCGATGACGTTATTATCCATCCAAGTGTGGAGTTGCTTTTTGTGCCGCCGCTTTTGAAAGATGTCATTGATTTGAGCGCTCCAGTGTCGGAGAATTTGCAAAATATCGCTAAAAATTTAGGCGAGAAAGCTCAATTTATAGGTAAAAAAATTGGTAAAGAAGTGGGCCAGAGCGCGCAAAAAGCGCTTGGCGAAGCTGAAAAGATTATTACCAATCCGGAAAATCAAAAGATCGCCGAGCAAGTGGCCGCTCCGGTGGCGGCCGGAGCAGCGGCCGCGGCCGCCACTGCCTCGGTAGGCTGGGTATCGCTTTTAAATTATTTGCGTTTTTTATTTACACAACCGGCTTTATTGTTCAAAAGAAGAAAGCGGAAAAATTGGGGCGTAATTTACAATTCACTGACTAAATTGCCTTTGGGATTGATGACCGTGCGTTTGATTGACGTGGTTAGCGGTCGTATTGTGCAGAGTAGAGTAACTGACGGCGAAGGCCGTTATGCCTTTTTCCCTGCTGTCGGATCTTACAAATTGGAAATTTCCACTGACCAATTTGATTTTCCCAGTCAATTTTTTGGAGGATTGCATGAAGACGGTCAATTTGTGGATTTGTATCATGGCGAAATAATTGAAGTAAAAGAAAAAGGCGCGACTATCACCGCGAATATTCCCTTGGACCCGGTCGGAGCGGAGCGGCCAGTTGGGCATTTAATTTGGCAATTGGCTTGGCGCCATGTTCAGAATATTTTGAGTATTGTAAGCATATTGGTGGCAGTTGGTTTTGCTGTTTGGGTGCCTGGTATTATCACCGGCGGGCTTTTGGCAGTTCAAATAGCTTTTTATGCCTTATTTAGGCATTTGGCCATACCGCCCAAGCTAAAGAATTGGGGCATTATTTATGACGAATATACTCGCTCACCATTAACTCAAGCCATTGCCCGCATTTTTGATAAGCAATATAACAAATTATTGGAAACGCAGATTACAGATAAAAGTGGGCGTTACGCCTTTTTGGTTGGTCGTAATGAATATTATGTAACTTATGAAAAAGGTGGCTATGAAAAGAAGCAGAGTATGTCAATTGATTTGAAAAATAGTTCTGAACCGGTTGCTTCGGTTGGTGTTGACACTGGCTTAAAACCCACTGGGCTGGAATTGGAGTCATCTGGGGATAAAAATGATATTACCAGAGAGAATAATTTGTGATATAATGTAGATAAGAATGAGGAGGGAGAGATCAGTCATTAACATGGCTGAAAAAGCTGAAAGAACAACTAAGATAAAATGGTTTAAGAATGCCATTAATTTTGGGTTATTGGTAGTTTTTGCGTTTTTATTTTTTTTAATAAGCTCATCACCGGCAGAGGCCGGCAATCAGCAAGTTACTTTTCAAGGAAAACTCACCAATTCCAGTGGAAATAGCGTCAGTAATGGGACTTACTATTTGAAATTAACAATTTATGACGCGGCTTCTGGTGGTTCTTGCCAATACACAGCCTCTTCCACTTGCGCGTCGGTAACAAGCACACCAGTGACAGTTACCAATGGTATTTTTTCCATTAATTTGGGCGATACTTCGGCTAGTTTAGCAGCCATTTCACCCACTTTATTTAATAGTAGCGCGTTATATTTAGGAATTACCGTTTGTTCCGGCGCGGGTGTTGGTTGCGATAGCGAAATGACGCCGCGTAAGCGCATCACTGCCGCGCCTTACGCGTTTAATGCTGATTATTTATCCGGGTTAGCCACTTCCACGATTGGCGGTCAGGGTTCTTATGTACCTGTCACTGATTCTAGCGGGAATTTCACTGTTAGCAATGATGTTTTTGTAGCCACAACTACTGCTGGACAATTCGGCGTGGGTACTTCCACTGTTCCGTCAGGCGTAAAAAGTTATGTTGAAGGCACCACGGCCTCGGATAAATTGTTGGTAATTCGAGCAAACAGTTCGCAAACAGGCGCTTTACAGGAGTGGCAGAATTCAGGCGGCACAGCTTTAGTGTCTATTAATTCTTCAGGCAATGTTTCTGCTTCCGGCACTTTAGCGGTTTTGAGCGCGGCCAGTTCCACTATTTCCAGCGCGTTAGGCATTAATTCTAGCACGCCATCGCGCCGATTGGTGGTTAATGGCGGCGGTGACGCAATGGTAGGAATTTTTGAGCAAAATTTAAGTTCTAATACAGATTCAATTTTGCAATTGATTAATTATGACGGCGATAATACTGATAAATCATTAGACATTGTTTTACCGGGCGGTTCCACCAGTGGAAATATTCAAGGATTATCAGCCGCTAATCGTGGTTCTATAAAATTAACCGGTGGCAGTTTGGTAATAGGCGCCAGCAATGCCACCGCCGACGCTTTAGCATTTAGTTTAAATAATGTTCCGATTTTGGTTTTTGATGGAGTTAGTGACAGAGCCATCTTCAAGAGTTTTGATGTTTTATTGGGTACTGGTTCCACAACATCCACATTAACTGAAAATTCTTTAATTTTAGGCCAGACATCCGCGCTAGGTGTTGGCAAATTTTATGTAGATTTATCCGGCAACACTTCCGTTTCCGGCACTTTGACTACATTTGGCAATGTTACTTTGGGTGATAGTATAGCTGACAGTATTGGTATTATTGGTGCTTTAAGTAGGCCATTATATATTTCTGATAACATTTCTGCCACCACAACTGTTGCCAATAATGCTTTGGTGGTAGGCCAGGCATCCGGTTATAACCAAGGTGTTTTTTATGTTGATTTTACCGGTGCTGTTTCTGTTTCTAGCTCGTTGACAACTTTCGGAACTGTAATTTTAGGCGACAGTGTTGGCGATACTATTAATCTGATAGGATCATTGGGAAGAATAAATATTTCTGACAATGTCACTGCCACAACCTCACTTACATATAATTCTTTGATATTGGGTAAAATAGCTGATTATAATTTAGGCGTCTTTAATGTTGATAATTTCGGTAATATAAACGCGTCAGGCACTATTACAACTACCGGCAATCTGGTTTCCACAGGTTTTACCAACACTGGATTGACAACCACTGGTGTGTTGAATGTTACCGGCAATACTGAATTAGGAAATGCCAGTGGTGATTGGACAGTGGTTTATGGCGCTTTAACCGTAGATACAGTTCCTACCGGCAACGCGCAATTGTATTTGAAAGCGAGCTCCACCACCGCCGTACCGTTGTTGATACAGGATAATAGCGGCAACATCATAGGTCAATTTTCTTCTTCATCAGTTGGTGCCATTGTCAACGGCGCGCAAATAACAGCAAATGGTTATTCAGTTTTATCTCTCGGCAATGCAGGTGGCAGGGCGGGAGTTTTATCTGTTAGGGCTATTGACTCTAACTCTTCAGGAGCGATTATTGTGTATCGCGATGCTACCGCAATTGGCGCACAATTAACATCAGGCACCCTGATTGTTTCAGGCGGCGGCACTGGTTCGACCAGTACTTTGGATTCGCTTAATTTCACTGTCGCACAACAGCCAAATTATAATCGGGGCATTTTTTATGTAGATAATAATGGCAACACCTCTGTCTCCGGCACCCTATCTTTGAATGGATCTTCTGGCGGGGTGGTGTCTTCTACGAGCGGTAATCTGCGACTAGCGGCTGATGGTTCTGCTCCCAATAATGTGGTTGATTTTTATAGTTCCGGTAAAAAGTTTTTAAGTATTGGCGGCATATTGTCAGGATCCAACAATCCGGCTTCCACCACTTTCACTTCTTTTGTAAGCGATGATCCTGGTTCAGCCGCCTTTGTCTTCAAGGCACAAAATATGGTTGCCAGCACTACTCCTATCATTGACCGAGCGCTGGTCGCTTTTCAAACTACTGATGAAGGTCAACCGACAAATAAGGTCTGGATTTCAACCGGTGGCAATGTTTATGCCAAAAACAGTTATCTTGCCAATCAAACAGGCGTATATGGTATTGGTGATGTGGCCGAATATGTTAATTTAACAACTGGTGAGACAGGTGAACCCGGTGATGTTTTGGTGGTGGATTTAAATAATCCAAATAAGTTTAAAAAGTCTTCTTCCGCCTATACCAAAGAAATCGCCGGTGTAATCTCTGATACCAGCGCCTTTTTGATGGGATCTTCCGGAGAAGGCCGCGCTCCTTTAGCCTTGGCCGGCTTGGTTAAAACAAAAGTAACAGCTGAAAACGGCCAGATTGCCGTTGGCGACTACCTTGTTTCAGCTTCCAAACCCGGCTATGCCATGAAATATGATTCTACTTCAGGCAAATCCGCCGGACTGGTAGGCATGGCTTTGGAACCATTGGCAGAAGGTGAAGGCAAAATAACTATTATGGTGAATAAAGGATTGGTGGCTGGTTCAACTGGCGGATCAGTTAGTTTAAGTGTTAGTCAAAATGAAAATGGCCAACTTGTGACTAGCGGTGATTTGGATATGGCCGGTAAAAGTATTTTTAATTTGTTAACAATAAAGAGCAAAGACAATAAATGGATGATTGACGAAGATGGATATTTAATTGTAAAAGTGACTACGGCGCAGGGAGAGAAGAAATTATATGGTTTGCAATCAGGACAAGACAAAGAATTGGTTTTATCCGGTTCAGCGCAATTGGAAAATGGTTTAAAAAAGATTGAATTGCCTTTGATTGATCAAGAAGTGATTGATACAACTTCCACAATTAAGGTTTCGGTTACTCTTACGGGCGAAGCAAAAGGCGTGTTTGTGAGCGAGAAAAATTATCAGGGATTCACTGTTAAGGAATTGGGCGAGGGAACAAGTAATGCCTCGTTTGATTGGATGCTGATTGCCAAGCGTCGGGCAACGGATTATCAAGAGCCGGCAGTAGCTGAACCGGAGTCCGCTCCGTTAGAGGTGCCAGCACCGGTTGTTCCTGAGGTTGCATCTTCCACACCAAACGAAGAACCAACACCTGCGTTGACAGAAATGCCTGTTATTGACCCGGCTCCCATTATTGAGCTGGTTAGTCCGCCTGTAGAAACACAACTTTCCGAACCTGTCCTTTCTCCGGTTGAAACTCCGCCCGCTCCTCCGATAGAATAATCAAAAAGCCAAAGAGGCGCTTCATAATGGGCGCCTCTTGTATTTTTAAGAAAAGGGTGATAAAATTAAAAAATTGAAATTTTGGTGGGCCTATGGTCTACCGGTATGACGGATCCATGGCATGGATCAAGACGGGGTTCGACTCCCCGTAGGTCCACCAAGATTTGAATTTATGTCTCTTTCCATAGGAATTGTCGGCTTGCCCAATGTAGGCAAGTCAACTTTATTTAAAGCCCTAACTAAAAAACAGGCCTTGATTGCCAATTATCCTTTTGCCACGATTGATCCCAATGTTGGCATTGTGGAGGTGCCGGATGATCGATTGGTTAAATTGGCCGAGGTTTCAAAGTCGGACAAAATTGTGCCGACGGTTATTGAATTTACCGATATTGCCGGATTGGTAAAAGGAGCTAGCCAAGGCGAGGGTTTGGGAAATAAATTTTTGTCGCATATTCGGGAAACTGCGGCCATTGTGCAAGTGGTGCGCGCATTTTCAGATCCCGATGTGATTCATGTGGGTGGCCATGTCAATCCGCAGGAAGATTTGGAAATAATCGGGGTGGAATTGGCTTTGGCTGATTTGGATTCGGCTAAAAAGTATTTAAGCAATTTGAAAAGCAAAGCAAAATCAGGGCCGACTATCGCATTAGAACAAGAAATAAAATTATTTGAAAGAATTATTGAAGCGCTGAACGATGGGCAGGCGATTCGTGATTTGCCTTTGACATATGATGAGAAAAAGTTGATTAAGACACTGAATTTTTTAACAGGCAAGCCAATGATGGTGGTGCTGAATATTGATGAGGTATGTGATGCTAAACAACCTGTTCCTCAGTTGAATTTTAATGGCCCGATTATTGAAATTTCCGCCAAAATTGAGGCGGAATTGGCTGATTTAAGTTCGGTCGAGGCCAAGGAATTTTTGATTTCCATCGGCCAGAACCAGACCGGTTTGGATAAATTGATTTTGGCCTGTTATAAATTATTGAATTTGATTACTTTTTTAACTTCCGGGCCAATGGAATCTCGCGCATGGACTGTGGCACGAGGCGCCAAAGCTCCCCAAGCCGCCGGCGTAATTCATTCTGATTTTGAAAAAGGATTTATTCGCGCGGAAGTTTGCGATTACAATGATTTTATCAGTTTAGGCGGCTGGCCCAAAATGAAAGAGAGTGGCAAAATGCGTTTAGAGGGCAAGGACTATGTGATGCGCGATGGCGATGTGGTGTTTTTTCATGTTGGTAATTAAGTAATAAGTAAAAAAGAGCGGCTTAGCCGCTCCTTTTTAATTTGATTATTTCCCTCCCCACTTTTTGATCAGGTCGTGCGTAAATGAGTGTTTGCCGCTGAGTTTTGAATTGTTGAAAAGCGGGTGGAAAAAGCGACTCAATTCGTAAATTCATGATGGTCATTTTTTCTAACAGTGGCAAAAAAAATCTTTGTTGGAGCACAGGCCAGATCATTATTATTACTCCATTTGGTTTTAAAACTTTGGCAAATTCATTCAAGCTCGCGTAATACAACTGAGTCAGTCCATCAATTATTTTTTGTATATTTTCTTTTGTTTCTCGGTCTCTTAATGGCGGGCCTAGAAATGGCTCGGTGATAATGGCATCAACAGAATTAGCAGGAAAACATTTTGATAATAAAACCGCGTTGCATTTTGTTAATTTGCAATTTTTTAATTTAAGCCAGTCAATATTTTTTTGCGCGTCAGCAATCGCTTTGTCGCTGTTATCGCTTCCAAGAACATTCACATATTCCATAAGCATGGCTTCAGTCAAAATTGTACCAGATCCGCAAAAAGGGTCTAAAATTACGGCGTCTTGGCTTATTTCAGCTAAATTCACCAATATTTTAGCCAATTTCGGCGGCAACATGCCGGAGAATTTATCTCGTCCTGGCCGGCCATAATCGCGTTCGCTAAACTCGGCAAAGGGCTGTATTATCAATGTCCGTCCAATCCAAATTTGATTTTTGTCGCCGGCAATAATTATTTCCAATCCATTTTCATTTAAAAGTTTGTTTGTTTTCACCACCACAGAGGATAAAACTTTTTCTCGCGAGCTGACAAAACGCGCCTTGATTTCTTGATTTGCCAGTTCCTTTTTAATTTGCAAGCCAAGTGTCGGAAATTTTCCAATGTAGGCGCTAATGCCGAAAAAGATTTTTTTGTCAGTTATTTTTTCTTTAATTAAATTCAGAATTTCTTTTTTAAAATCAATTGATTCAATTTTTCCAAATTGTTTTTTTACCTCGGCGATTTTTATGGTTCCGCCCAATTGCGCCATCACTTTGGCTGTGTCCATTTTTTCAATAATATCTAAAATCAAAGTTTCTTTTTGGAAAAAAGAAACTTTGTATTCAATTTTTAATCGTTTGAACAAAGAAAAAATTTCGGCCGTTGACAATTCAGGTTCTCGGCCGAGAATGAAAATATATTGCATAAAAAGTTGTTGCCTATTTGGCAACCGGCGCGGCTGGAAACGGATTGCGCACTTCTTGCCAGTTGACAACAGGCGCATTTTTACGATTTTCCGCAGTAGATTTTACTTTTTGATATAGGTCAATATCCAAAACATCAACGGCCAACTGTGATTTGAGAATCACGATTTCTTCTGCTTGAATTAAAGTCAAATAGAAGCGTTGGTAAAGAAAGAATAAGAATATAATAAAGGTTGAGCTGATTATAAGCAAAATGCAATAAAAAGTCAATCTTGCCATTAGTTCCGGCTTGGAAACATTTTTGTCAAAATATTTTTTAAGATTAATTTTGAACATATACTTCTGCTTTCAAAGTCATGTTTATTAAAAATGAAGAATCGCGACTCAAATTTATTTCTGAAATGGAAATAAGATAATCACTGTGTTCCAATGCTATTAAATATGACAGCAAATTAACAAATCCGCCCTGCGCGTCAATTTGAAGATCTATTTTATCAATATCTTGGTTCTTCGTTTTATCAGCCCGAGCTATGTTGATTTTTTGTTTAATGGAAAATTTATCAGCCAAATCCTCTAAATAAGCTATAAAACTGATTTCTTCCCCGTTTTTAATGAATGATGATTTTAATTCCGTGGTAATTTGTTTGGCTAAAGCCAATATGTTTTGTGATTTATGAAGGTACCGCACTTTTTCATATTTCAATTCCAAAGAAGTGCGTAGTTCCAAAATATAATTATTCATTTTCTGAATACTTTTATATTGCGGGTAAATTACCAAAAAACTGACTAAGAAAAAAAATAATAAAATTCCGAGTGTAATGTAGATTAATTTTTTTTCATGTGTTTGAAACATAATTTCTTTTACAGCAAATTCATTTCAATGTTGATAATAAAATTGATGTTTTCTTTGGCTGTTAAAGTTGAAGCTGGTAAGTCAAGTTTTTTAACCCATGGCAATTTGGTTAAATTCTCTTTTAAAAGCAGTAAATCCCCGCGAGTTTTGGCCATACCCTGAATAATCAGATTTTTGTTTTCTTTGTTAAAATCAATGCCGTTAAGAAGAATACCGTTTGGTAGATTTTTTAAAGTTTCAATTAAAAATGGTGTCCAAGCGAAAAAATTATTCTGGGCTTCATCTATATTTTTTAAATCTTTGTTGGCTTTTTGGATTTCCTTATTGATTTGATTGTATACAGGTTCCAGGTCAGTGGTGCGCGCCTGGATAGATCCAAGATTGGAGAGCAATATTTGGTTGGCTATAACCAAAGAAATCGCCACGATTAATCCGTAAAGTAAAATAATTTCAATTAAAAAGCGCGAATAAAGAACCAAATAAATATGGGTAATCAATTTCTTTTTTTCAGGTGGCATTAAATTGATAAGAATTTCCATAATTTTAAGGGTTGAGCGAAATAAAAATTTATTTTTATTTCCGAAACCCGCCAAAATTTCAAGCTCCGCTTATAGAAATTAGAGATTGATTGGCGTTTCCATTGCCCTGATTGCCAGTCCTATGGCCGTTGTGTAGAGAAGCGAGTGTTCTTCGTCTAGCGGCAATTGTTCGGCCGGGAAAAGATTAACCCAAGGATTGGCTTTTCTGACTTTTAATTTTAATTTAGCGGATAAATAATTTTCTAAAGCCGGCAAATTGGCCCCGCCTCCGCACAGTCGGATTCCGGTAAGCTGATTTTTTTCTGGAAAATGCAATTTATAAAATTGGATGGCCTGGGTGATTTTGTCCGCTAGCTCATTTAAGCTACCTTCCAATGCGGATTTAAGGTCACCTTTGCATTTTTTAGGATCAAGGCCGCATTCTTTTTTCATTTTTTCCGCTTCAGACAATTCCAAATTCATGGCGTTGGAGATTTTTTCAGTCACATCCTGCCCTGCAAAAGCCAAAGAAAGTGAAAATTGTATCACCCCGTGATCAAAAATTATAAAACTGGCTCTGGTGGCTCCCAAGTCCAAAATACCGCGAGCTTCGCGGGAAAGGTCTTTTTGGCGATTGATTACAGCGCGGGTGATTGCAGTGGCTTCAACCTCCATTGCCAAGGGAGTCAGCCCAGCGATATTTAAAAGGTAAGTATAGGTGTCGGCGATTCTTTTTGGTACAGCTGCGAGTAACACTGAAACATTATTGTCTTCTTGTCCAATCACTTGCCAGTCCAAATAAATATCATTCAAATCAAATGGCAAATATGATGGAGCGGCTTCACGGATGGTTTCTTCAGTAATGTTTTCTTCCGTTGTTTTTAATTGAATCAATTGAATATAAGTTTTGGTTTCAGGCAATGATATTGCCACCCATGGAGAAACAGCCAATCCGTCTTTTTGTTTGGCAATATGATTTTTTAAGGCTTTCATTATTTCTTCTGGTTTTTGCAATTCTCCATCCACAATCCAACCCGGTGGCAAAGGAATTTGAGAATGGTGAGCCAGTTTAAAATGTGGTTTTAAAAAATTATCGCGCACCCGTTGCAACTGCACCAATTTAATGGAGCGGTCACCGATATCCAATCCAAAAGAGTTATGAAATGGGTTTAAAAACATAAATAAATTACATTGCTTGCGATAGGGAATACATTGGCATAATAACGGAAACAGCAAGTCCGCCAACCACTACGCCAAGGAAAATAATGAGCACAGGTTCAATAATAGTGGAGATATTTTTTAAAGTTTGATCAATCTCTTCATTATAATACGCCGCCAGTTCATTTAATAAATCATCTGTGGTGCCGGATCGTTCGCCAACCATAATCATTTGCGTTGCCAATGGCGGAAACAATTTGGGGTAAAATTCCAAAGAATCGGAAATTGTAACGCCGGTTTTAACATTTTTAGATGCCTCTAGCACCGCATTTTTGTAATGGACATTGTTTAAAACATCAGCTGTAATTTCCAATGCTTCAATAATCGGAATGGCACTTTTGGAAAGGGAGCTTAAAGTCATGGTAAATCTGGCCAAATTCAATTGTCTGGAAATTTTACCGAAAATTGGGAGTTTTAGCAGTAATGAATCCAAAGCAGAACGCACCTGCGGTTTCTTTTTTAAATAAATAAAACCGATTATTAATAAAATTAAGAATAGTATCACCCAAATTCCATAATTGATTAAAAATGAACTTACAGCAATGAGAATGCGCGTGGGCAAAGGAAGCTCCACATTCATTTCACCAAAAAGATCCAAAAGTTTTGGCAACACAAATACAACCATTTCCACGCCAACTCCTGCTACTGCCAACAACACTACAATCGGATAAATCATAGCTCCACGGACTTTGGAATTCAACTCTTTGTTTTTTTTCATTTGTTTAACAATTTCAGACAAACTTTCATCCAATTTTCCAGACACCTCACCCGAAGCCAGCATTTTTACATAAATTGTAGGCATTAATTCCGGAAATTCGGTGAGTGTGTCAGCCAAAGTCGTGCCCTTGTCCACTTCTACGCCGATTGCTTCTATCATTTCTTTTAATTTACGGCTGGGAGTTTGCGCGGCTAAAATACGAAACGACTCGGTAATGGACAGTCCGGCTTTAAGCATTACGCGCAGATTATCCATTAAAAAGATTTTTTGTGCTACGCTGATGCGGTCAATTTTATCGGAAATTTTTTGCCAAAGATTTTTGGTATTTTTTTTGGACATATTGTTTAATCGCGAGTTGCTTCCAAAATTTCTTCAAGTGTTGTAAGGCCTAGTTTAGCTTTAATCATACCATCTTGAAGCATTGAAGTAAAACCGTTTTTAATAGCGCCTTGGCGAAGTTCTTCAACACTAGCTTTTTTATTGATCAATTCTGCAATATCCTTGTTAACTTCCAAAGTTTCATAAATTCCCAGCCGGCTTTTGTAGCCCTCGTTATTGCATTTTTGGCATCCCTCGCCGCGATAAAAAGTCCAGGATTTCAAAGTCGCGTCGCCTGTTTTTAAACAATCATGTTTTTTAAATAATTCAATCATTTTTTTTGTGTCCAGCATTTTTTCCAAGTCCGCGATGTTTTCTTCTGTAAGTTTATATTCTTTTTTGCAAAAAGGACAAATTTTTCGCACCAAGCGCTGAGCCATAATTAAGTTGGTGGTGAAGGCAACAAGAAATGATGGCACGCCCATATCCAGCAAACGCGGAAGAGCTGTAGGAGCATCATTAGTGTGTAAAGTGGAGAGCACCAAGTGTCCTGTAAGAGCGGCGTGAGCTGAAATTTCCGCTGTTTCCGCGTCGCGAATCTCGCCAACCATTATAATATCCGGATCCTGGCGTAGAAAAGCGCGTAAACCGGTGGCAAATGAATAGCCCACTCGCGGCTGAACTTGGCTTTGGTTTATGCGGGGCATGTGGTATTCAATTGGGTCTTCAATCGTCACAATATTTACTCCTGGTTGATTGAGAATATTTAAAACAGAATATAGTGTAGTGGTTTTGCCGGAACCGGTCGGCCCTGTTACTAAAATCATGCCATGGGGTTTATTAATGGCATCTTCAATTCTTTTTTTATCATCGGGCAGAAAGCCCAATTGATCCAATGTCAACGGTTTGGTGCTTTCCGGCAGTAAACGCATGACCACTTTTTCACCATCATAAACCGGTAAAATTGACACGCGTAAAGACAATTTTTCATCTTGAATTTCAATTTTAATGCGGCCGTCTTGCGGCTGTTGGTGCTCATCAAGTTTTAGATTGGCAAGAATTTTTATTCTGGCGATTATGCCGGCCTGCACTGCTTTGGGCAGTGTCATTACTTGTCGTAAAACACCATCCACGCGGTAGCGCACGACCATTTCTTTTTCCATTGGTTCAATATGAATGTCCGAGGCCTTTTCAAACACCGCGTGCTCCAAAATGCTGTTAACTATATTGATAATTGGCAAGTCCTCTGCGATTTTTTTCAATTGTTTTTCATCGCCCGCGTCTTCTGATTTAATGATTTGCAGCTCAGATTCCAAAGAAGCGTGGTATTTTCGCAACACATCTTTTAAAGAGCCCGGTGTAGTTAAGTGGATTTTTATTGGGAGTCCTGTTTTTCGTTTGATAAATTCAGTGGTTTGCAAATCCACTGGATCCAAAACAGCGACTTTCAATTCTTTGCCTTCTTTTGCAAAAATAACTATTTGGCGAGCCACAGCCAACGGGCTTGGTATGAGAGAAATTACTTCTTTTTTAATTTCACGATTTTTTAAATCAATAAAAGGCATGTCAAAGTGATCTGCAATGGCTTGATAAAGAACCGTTTCGTCAACAATGTTTTTGCCGGTTAAATATGATTCCAAAGGCAGGCGCGCTTTTTCAGCCATTTTTAACGCTTCGCGCAGACCCTTGTCATCTAGAATTTTTTTGTCTTTAATGATTTTTTTAAGGATATCAACATTGATCATAGGTAGCTATATTATACCAAATTTTTTAAAGTGAGAATAGAGTGAATAAAAAAAGCCCTCAGCGGTTGCTGAAGGCCAAATCGTCTCCTTTTGGGTTAATCTTTGAAAACCCAGGCAACCCACGGGTCTTGATATTTGCCGGTCGGGTCGGCGTAGTCCACTTCCGTTATACCAGCTCTAGCCAGTGACTCGTGGAAAAGGTCAATGATAATGGGCCCGCCGCTGTTGTCATATGCCAGTATCCATGTGTAGCCAACACTACCCGGTATTGGGAATTTGCCACATGCCGTGGCAATCACTCCGCATTCCTTCAGCAGGATGAAAAGCAGGGCGTGATAGTAGCGGCAACATGCAATGCCTCGTCTGAGAGCGTAGGACAGATTGGACTGTTCAGGTGTTGGCCTGTAGACAAAGCCGCGATAGAATTCTTGCTCTTCCGGACTTTTGGTCTTGGCACTTTTTAGAACCACCGCGTTTTTGGACAATATTTCCAGTACCTGTTCCTTAGCAGCCGCGATGCGATCATCAAGATTGCCCATGCCAATCCACTCTTTGGCTTTTCGGCACAGATGTTGAAGATCTTGGCAGTCGTCAACTACTACGCCATAGATTTTGGCTTCACGCCAGTCCCTGCTTATTGGATATATCTGCTTCAAGGCACCCTCCTTCTTGGTTGAATCGCCTTTTCCAAGGCGAGGTTGATTAGAGTATAGATGAATTATGAATTTTGTCAATCATTTAAGGTGCCCCTTGCCAAAAATTTAAGCCCGTGATATACTTATAATCGAAATGAGCGAACCAAAAGAATATTTTTTTCTTTTGTGAGCGAATGAGATTATATGGCGGAGCCATATTTACATTAAAAATACTTATAAATATCTATGCGAAAATACGATTGTTTGTTTCTTCTACCAGGTACTTTTTCCGACAGTGAAGTACCAGGTCTTTTGGAAAATATTAAGGGCATTTTAGGCGAGTTTGGCGCGGAGAACCCGCAATTTGAAAATTTGGGTCGGCAGAAATTAGCTTACCCGATCAAGGGCGGCCATTTTGCCTATGTGGTCAATTCTTCTTTTTCATTGGCTCCTGAAAAAGTCGCAGTTTTAAAAAGCAAAATGATTTTGGAACCGTTTGTTTGGCGTTTTTTACTTTCCGACCATCAAGCTAAAGAAGTTGTCAGGCGCCGAATGGCTCCTCCAATGACTGATAAAGCTCCAGCCACTCAATCCAAAGAATCCGGCAAAGCAATTGATTTGAAAGCGATTGACAAAAAAATTGAAGAGATTTTACAGCAGGAAAATATTGAGATATAATAAAGATTGAAGTTTGTTAAAAATTTAAAATAATAATTATGAATCTTAATCGCGCGATGATTATTGGAAACCTTACTCGCGATCCGGAAGCCCGCACCACGCCCACAGGCAAATCAGTTGTTTCCTTTGATGTTGCCACCAACCACTCTTGGACTAACAGTGCCGGAGTCAAGCAGGACGAGGTGGAGTATCATCACATTGTAGCTTGGGCTAAATTGGCTGACATTTGCCGTCAATATCTGGGCAAGGGTCGTAAAGTTTATGTGGAGGGTCGTTTGAAAACACGCGAATGGGTTGGTACTGACGGAGTTAAACGCACTCGCACTGAAATTATTGCTGATAATATGATCATGTTGGATAGAGGTCCGAGCGGAGGAGTTGCACCTTCTTACACACCTCCGCAACCAACAGTTGACGCAGGAGCCGCGCCTGCAGTTCAGCCAACAAATGAAGAAGAAATAAAAGTAGAAGATATTCCTTTTTAAATAACACCATTATGATAAGAGGCAGAAAAAAAAGAATAGTTCCAAAAATTTGCTATTTTTGCGTTAATAATCTGAACAAAGCGGATTATAAAGATGTTACTTTGTTGCGTCGTTTTGTTTCTTCTTTTATGAAGATCGCCCCCAAGCGTCGCAGTGGTTTGTGCTCAATGCATCAGCGCAAAGTGGCTGTGGCCATTAAGCGTGCCAGAGAAATGTCTTTGTTGCCGTATTTGCCGAGCTAAATAAATTGATTATAAAAATTTTGTAGGGGCGAGATTTTCTCGCCCCTATTTAATACCTATGCGTTGGCAAGAATTAAAAAATAATCCAATTGCAAAAGAAAATTTGCGCCTGCGCGGAGAAATTTTAAAATCCATTCGCGAGTTTTTTTGGCAAAATGGATTTTTGGAAGTGGAAACACCTTTATTGGTAAAAGATGGTAATTTGGAACCGAATTTGGAATTGTTCAAAACCGAATTAAAAGAAATTGATGGGACAAAGCATAGCGCGTATTTAATTACTTCACCGGAATATGGTTTGAAAAAACTTTTGGCAGCCGGCTTTCCCAAAATTTTTCAATTTGGTAAATGTTTTCGTAATGGTGAGCCGTGGGCAGGCGCGCACAATCCTGAATTCACCATGTTGGAGTGGTATGAGGCAGGTGAGAGTTATTTGGGACTGATGGATAGAGTTGAGGAGCTGTTTAAAGTCATTGCGAGCCCCGAAGTGGCGAAGCAATCTCGTATTTTTGAGTATCAAGGTCAAAAAATTGATTTTTCTTTGCCTTGGTTTCGTTTGACCATGCGTGAGGCCTGGCAAAAACACGCCGGTGTTGACTTGAATGATTTTTTAACTTATGATACAATGTTCGCGCTGGTTAAAGAAAAAAAATACACGATTTCTGCCGGTGACACATGGGATGATTTGTTTTTTAAAATTTTTTTGAGCGAAGTAGAACCAAAAATTGCCACTCTCAGTCAGCCGGTTTTTCTTTATAACTATCCCGTGCAAATGGCCGCGTTGGCGCGCGTTAAAAAAGACGACCCACGCTACGCTGAAAGGTTTGAACTCTATATTGGTGGGTTGGAAATTGCTAATGCCTATTCGGAATTGATTGATTGGCAAGAACAGGAAAAACGATTTCAAAACGATGTGTTATTACGGCAAAAGCTTGGTAAAGAAACGATTGATTATGATCGCGATTTAGTTGCCGCGCTCAAATCCGGATTACCTGAATGCGCTGGAATTTCCATAGGAGTTGATCGGCTGGTAATGATTTTGACCAATTCAAAAAAAATTGAAGAAATAATGCCTTTCACGGCTAGCGAATTATTTAAAAAATAACATCTATGGCTTCGGTCAATGAAATTTCCAAAGAATCCATTTTGCGTTTAAATGGCGAAATTTATTTGGTAATGGATTCCCAGCATGTGAACCCGGGTAAGGGCGCGGCTTTTGTGCGCACTAAATTGAAAAATATCAAGAGTGGAAAAACCATTGAAATGACTTTTAAATCAAACGAGTCAGTGGAAATGGTGGAGGTGGAACGGCGAAGAATGCAGTATTTGTATAATAACGGCCAGATGTATTCTTTTATGGATAATGAAAGCTATGAGCAGATTGAAATCAATGGCTCTCTGTTGGAAGGCAAGAAAGAATTTTTAAAAGAGGGTTTGGAAGTAATGGTGATTAAATTTGAAGGCGTGCCATTGAGCATGACACTGCCAATGAAGGTGACTTATAAAATAGTGGAGGCCGAGCCGGGCGTGAAGGGTGATACAGCTGGCGGTAATGTGACTAAAGAGGCAACAGTGGAAAACGGCACAAAAATTCGCGTTCCGCTGTTTATTAAAGTTGGTGAAGAAGTGATAGTGAACACAGAAACAGGAGAGTATGTGGAAAGGGCTTGAGTTGTTCTTTTACATAACAATATAACCAAGGGGGTTTGTCATGTTCAACAAGTGGACACTATTCTTGACTATAGTGACTATGGGTGGTGTAGATATCACCACACACCCCGGTCAGAATCAGAAAGAAGATGCGCCTGTGTTTGAGCTTCAAAGTAGAGACGAACTCTTGCTGGCCGTGGACTATTCACAGCCACTCAAAGAAGCGGACACTATTGGCCATTTTAGCTGGTGGGATGACTTGTACATCATAGTGGATCATTTTTCTCATCAGCAATACGGCAAAGCAACAGTCATCGCGCGACTCATCAGATTTGATCATTTGGTCAGCACTGATCAGGTTTTAAGGTTCATGGACGAGCGAGATTTGCGTCCAGCCACACTGGCGGAGCTTGTGGCTTTTGGAACGCAATATCACGCCAAACAGATGAGATCGTCTCCAATAATCGCTCTCGGTTCAATCTGGATTGACAGCAGCGGTTTCTATCATGTGCCATTTATTCAGAGGGGATACTCTCGTTGTTGTTTGCTGGGTTTTCACTGGTTTCATGCTTCCGGACAACGGAATCATCGTTTTCTGGCTGTTCGTGACAACTAACCTGCTCCTGCGCGAATGATTTATCATTTGTCCGGGAGCTATTTTTTATTCAAAATCAAAATCTCCCCCGATTGGGGGAGATTTTTGTTATTCTTCCATTGGCGGTAGCTCTTCATCAGGTGGCGAGGTGTCCACAATTTCCGTTGTTTCTTTTTTCTTCACTTCTTCCATTATTCTTTCGCGGATTTCTTTCATTAATTCCGGATTGGCTCTTAAAAATGATTTTGCTGTTTCGCGGCCAACACCAAGTTTAATGTCGCCATAAGTATATGAATTGCCTGATTTGGTAACAACTTTTTCACCTACTCCAATATCCACCAAGTCGCCGGAAATGGAAATACCTTCGTTGTACATAATATCAAACTCGCAAGTGCGGAATGGAGCCGCTACTTTGTTTTTCACTATTTTCGCTTTCACGCGATTGCCAATTATTTTTTCTCCCAGTTTTATCTGCGCCGCGCGCCGTACTTCAATGCGCACCGAACAATAAAATTTCAACGCATTGCCGCCGGTAGTGGTTTCCGGATTGCCGAAAAACACGCCGATTTTGTGTCTGATTTGATTGATAAAAATTACCACTGTATTAGATTTGCTGATAATGGCCGTGAGTTTGCGGAGCGCCTGCGACATTAGACGCGCTTGTAATCCCATATGCGAGTCACCCATATCGCCTTCAATTTCCGCTTTTGGAGTCAACGCCGCCACTGAATCCACCACAATAACATCAACTCCATTGGAACGCACCAAGGTTTCAACAATATCCAAGGCCTGTTCGCCTGTGTCTGGCTGGGAAATGAGCAATTCTTTGCATTTAACGCCGATTTTAGCAGCATAGTCAGGATCCAAAGCGTGTTCCGCGTCAACAAAAGCGGCAATGCCACCGACTTTTTGCAATTCCGCCACAATGTGCAAAGCCAAAGTGGTTTTACCAGATGCCTCAGGCCCAAAAATTTCCACGATTCTTCCTTTTGGCACTCCGCCAACACCAAGAGCCAAATCCAAAGAAAGACAGCCGGTTGGTACTGTCTCCACTTGCATTTTTTTCGCTTCTCCCAAACGCATTATTGAGCCCTCGCCAAATCGTTCTTTAATTTGATTGATTGCCTCCTCCGCCGCAGCCATTCTTTCGTCAGTCGCTTTTTTTGCCATAGTGTTATTTCAAGGAAATATCCTTTGGTTCTTTAAGAATTACATTGCGAATTAAAGTTGTTGATTGTCCGTATTTTTTAATTGCCCGCACCACTATCACATTCAAGCCGGGATTTAAAATAATAGGTTCTTCAAAAAATCCTTTGATATTACTAATAACTTCGTGTCCGTTGATTTGTACTCGCGTTTCAGGATTGGTAATGCCTTTGACCAAAAGATTCGGGGCGGCGCTAACAGAATTATCAATCGGCGTTTCCAGGTCTAACGGAGGAGTGCTAAAAGTTCCAGCTAGGTTAATACCTAAATATATTAGCAAACCTGCCACAACAGTCAAGGCGGCTGCGCGACGCAAAATACTGGGTATGTCTTTTTGTAAAACCCAAGGTGCCATGTTAAATTTCTACGTTATTTTCCTCGCTGATTTCCTCCTCCTGAATTATATCCCCACTTGTTCCTTTTATCAATAGCTCGCGAGGCTTGGCGCCGTCAGCCGGGCCGATAAATCCGATTTTTTCCAATAAATCCAACAACCGTGCCGCTCTGGCATAGCCGACTTTCAGCCGTCTTTGCAATAGTGATGCCGAACCCTTGCCCGCTTGAATAATCACTTCTTTGGCTTCGTCTAAAATTGGGTCGTCATCTTCAGACGGCACATTCGCGCTATTAAATTCAAATGTTTTTTGTTGTTTGGCGGTGATATCATCATTATATTGCGGCAATTCGTCGCCTTTTAAAAATTCCACCACTTTTTTTGTTTCTTCTTCACCAACAAACGCGCTTTGCAACCGTCTGGGTTTTGATAATTCCGGTGGTTTCCATAAACAATCTCCGCGGCCTAACAATTTGTCCGCGCCGCCGGTGTCTAAAATTGTTCGTGAATCCATTAAAGATGCTACGGAAAAAGCCAATCGCGCCGGCATGTTGGCTTTGATTAGTCCAGTGATTACATCAACCGACGGTCTTTGTGTTGCTAAAACCAAATGAATGCCAACAGCTCGCGCCATTTGTGAAAGACGAATAATAGCAGCTTCAACTTCAGCTCCTGATGCAGTCATTAAATCAGCCAGTTCATCAATCACAAAAACCAAATATGGCAGTTTTTGATCCATCACTTTGTTGTATGAAGTAATATCGCGCCTGCCGGCTTTTGATAATAATTCAAAACGGCGCTCCATTTCGCCAATTGTCCAACGCAGTGCGTTAACAGTTTTTTGCACATCAGTAATCACCGGTGTTAGCAAATGGGGGATGCCGTTGTAATTTGGCAGTTCCACTCTTTTTGGATCAACCAAAATGAAACGTAATGTTTCGGGTGTGTGTTGCAAAAGTAAACTTAAAAGAATCGCATTAATACAAACCGTTTTTCCACTGTTGGTTGCGCCGGCAATCAAAAGATGCGGTAAAATAGACAAATCTCCAAACCATGGTTTGCCGGAAACATCTTTGCCCAAAGCCACCATTAAATTACCACGCTGTTCGCGCGCCTCGGGAGTTTCCAAAAGTTCGCGTAAAGAAACCAAGGCCGCTTTTTGATTTGGCACTTCAATTCCCACCAGCGACTTGCCGGGAATCGGGGCTTCAATACGAATTGGATGCGCTGCCAAAGCCATGGCCAAATCATTTTGCAAAGCAGTCAGGCGAGATAATTTTACACCATCAGCAGGTTTTAAAGTGTATTGTGTGACTGTCGGGCCAACCTGCACCGCTCCCATTTCCACTACAATGCCGAAATTTTCCAATGTTTTTTGAATTGTAAAAAGATTGGCTTTAATGTCTCCGGAAGTTGGTTTGGATCGCATTGAAGACAGCAGATCAAGTGGCGGCAATCCGCGAGTGTATTTGAAAGTCGAAGTCGCGTCTTCAAGAGCCGGCGTTTCTTTGTTATCTGTCTCTGTCACAGCCGCGGCCGTAGCAATATCTTCCTCTTCTTTTTTTAAAGCTCGGGTTTGAAAATTAAAAGCCGGGGCAGTTGATTCCTCGGCGCTGTAGTCAGCCACCTTAGGTGTTTTTTTAATGAATAAAGAAATCACGCCGATAATAATTTTGCCAAAAGTTCCCAGCTGCAACAAAACCATTTTTTGCGCGTTGATAATTCGCGCGAGAGAAGTATTGAAAAGTAAAAGCAGTGATGCTAAAATCAGCGCTCCCAAAATTACCAATGCCGCCCAAAAACCAAACAGATACGACAAAGGATATCCAGCGCCAAAGCCAATTAGTCCTCCGGCCTGGCCAGTCAAGGCAATTTTCCAAGCGCCAATAGTCGGATCGTGAAAACGAGTCAGATGAATTATGCCATTGACTCCAAAAAGCAAAAGAAAAAATCCCAGAAAATGCCGGACATCATGCGGGTAATCCTGTTCCAGTTCAATCAAGATGCCAATGAGCACAAGTAAAATAGGCGCCAATAGTCGGCTTTCGCCAAAAGCAACTCCAAGAAGATAATCGATCATTGAGCCAGCTTGCCCGCCAATACCCAGATAGCTTAAAATTAGAATTCCGGCAATTAAAAAAAGCGCAATTACCATGAGTCCGCGTTTGATTTCAGGATTAAGACCGATTGATTCTTTGTGGCGCGGTTTGCGCTTTTCCACCTCTTTTTTTACATGTGGCATAATGCCTGTTTGAATGTCCAATTCATTATATCACATTTTGCTTCAAAACCAAAAAGCGGCGAATCGACTATCACGCTTTTGAATTGACTAGGGACTAAAGTCCCTATCTAAATGTTTGTGTTTTTAGATAGTGCGTTATCGCTAACGATATTTAGTCGCTGGACAATCGCGTTTATGACTTTAGTATAACCGATTCATCGTATAGTTATTCGCCGCTTTTTGAGTCCTTTGCGCCGGCAAAAGGCCTAAATAATCATAGCTTTTTAATGAAATTTTGTCAAAATGTCGTTTTTTTGTTTAAGCTCTTTATCCGCACCCTATTTTTTACTATCTATTGAAAAACAGGTATAATTTATATAGTTCGTTTCAATTCTTTATCATTTTTAATAAAAAAATGAAATGAATTAAATTTAAGCGACATCATAAAGAATAGCCGAATTAGTATCATTGGGCAATAGAAAAACTCCGCCATTTTAAAGCGGAGTTGATTGTTCTCATTAATATAGACAGTAAATTCTCACTCGGGTTGCCGTAATTTAGCACACCGCCAATCTTCGGTGATTGTTCATTTTACACCTTTAGCCACCACTTTTTAAAAAGTGGAACAGTCAGTGTGGAGAGAGCAAAAGCGATAGCAGGCACAATCGCGTTGATAAATGGTTTGGGTAATTGCGCGAAAAAGAAAAATATCACAATGACGATGTATGTTAAAAACAGGATAATGATTTTTCTTGTCCAACATGTTTCCCATGCTTTATCCGATTCTACACGCTGATTTCTCTTTTTTATTGTTTCAATTTCAAGTTGTAATTCTTCAATGGATGGCATAGTTTTTTCGGATTGAATTTATTTAACGCAAATCTTTTTTCTTTTCCTCGAATTCCTTTTTGTTAATCTCGCCTTTTGCGTATCTCTCTTTGAGAATACTCAAGGCAAAATTATCATTTTTTTCGTTTTTATTTTGATCGGATAACCATTTAATAAAAGCGATAATGCCGAAAATTATCACCCCCCAAAAAAGTAGCATGAAGATCCAACCAAAAAATCCTAACCCCCACCCCATTGGATTATTAGCAAAATTCCACATCATATATTTATTGTCAGTTTAATTAAAAAGTTAAAATTTTATCACATTTTTGAATGATTTCATGTAAATCTTTCATGCTGCTGATTGGACAGGTATTGGTTGCCGCTTGATTTCTAGATTTTAAACAAGTGCCACAGGCCAGAATTTTCGCATTGTCAGATTTTAAAAATTCCGTTGTTTGTTCCTGAATATTGTATTTTTCCGTACTGCTTGCTTCATATTCCACGCCTTCTCCAATCAGGAAAATTGTAACAGTATCGCCTTGTTTGATGGAAAAATTCGCCAGGCGAAAAGCATTCCATACGGTTTCAGAATTTGTTTGACTGATAATGACCCCCAGTTTCATAATTGTTTTAGTTGGCTTATTTCACTTCCTTGTTTATCCACGATTCATAATCATCGCCAGCTTCAACATTTATTTTCATTATACACGGTGTTTTATAAGGATGGAGTTTGATTATTGCAGATTTAACTTTTTCCCAATTTTTCTTTTTGGTTTTTACAATTGAAACAACCTCTTTGGAATTCTCAATTTTACCTTTCCACCAATAAGTGTTTTGAATTGGGAAAAAGTTTCCGCAAGCAATCAAACGGCTTTCCATTAAAGCCGTCACGATTTTTTTCGCGATTTTTAAATTGGGATAAGTGATGTAAATGATTATGAATCCCATATATTTTTTAGTATAATAACCATATTTCCCCTAAATCAATCACTAAAAAATTTTGTTTTGTCCGTTGTTACAACTAACCTTTAATTCAAATAATTCAAACAAATAAACACCAGCTTTATCTTATCCCATTTTATGATAAAAGGCAACAAAAACTCCGCCATTTAAGGCGGAGTTTAGAGGCGGGGGGCGATTATCCTTACAAATTAGGAGGTGAGAAGGACAAAGCTATCTTTCGGCAAGCCGAAAGCATTCTAAGTCAAAGATCCCAAATTGGGCTTAAGAGAGTCAGACCCTCCTTTATAAACCCAAGATTGAATCCAGTCGGCTACCTCGGTTTTGAGGCCTACTTAGCCGATTTTTCTCGCCCCTCCTTATTTTTAAAGACAATTTTGCTAGATTTAGCTAAAATATTGAATTTTTAAGGCACTTTTCACGACTAACATACTAGTATAGCATACTTTTCCACAGTTGTCAATAGACATGGCGCTTGACAACGGATTTGAGATAATGTATACTCAATTTAATCTTTCAATGGTCTCAATGTCTTGCCTAAGCGAGAATTGGCACTGTTGGCAAGGCCAATCATACTACATGACCCTTGCGACACTCTCATACAATTTATAATTTAAGCAAAACCTCCAGTGGTAAATATACCCTCGGGGGAATTTTCTTTTTGTCTTATGATTTTTAAACGCCAACCCTTGCGCGAAGTCAAGCGCCAATTTTTTACTTCACTGAAAGAAACAATGGAGATGCCGGATCTCATTGAGGTGCAGAAAAATTCGTACAAGTGGTTTTTTGATGTTGGCATTAAAGAACTTTTTGAAGAATTTTCTCCGGTGACTGATTTTACCGGTCGAGATTTGGAACTGAATTTTTCCGATTACTATTTGGACTCTCCAAAATTTGACGAAGTGGTTTGTCGCCAAAAAAATATCACCTACGAAGCGGCTTTGCGCGTGAAAGCGAAACTGGCTAACAAACGCGGTGGCACATCCAAAGAACAAGAAGTGTATTTGGGTGATTTTCCAGTGATGACCAATCGCGGCACTTTTGTAATTAACGGCATTGAGCGCGCGGTGGTGTCGCAGGTTATTCGTAGCGCCGGTGTTTTTTTCACCGGTGAAAATACTCGCGGCCGACGCTACTATGGCGCGAAAATCATTCCTAATCGTGGAGCTTGGATTGAAATTGAAACCGACCTGAACAATGTTATTTGGGTGAAAGTTGATCGCAAGCGCAAAGCGCCTATCACAATGCTTTTGCGCGCTTTTGGCTATTCCACCAATGAAGAAATTTTAGAACTTTTTAAAAAAACGGATATTCATCCGCAGATTCGTTTTATTGAAAATACTCTGGCCAAAGATCCTTCTAAAACAGAAGACGACGGATTGGCCGGAATTTATCAAAGAATCCGTCCCGGGGATTTGGCTACGATTGACAATGCCCGTTCTCTTATTCACGCCATGTTTTTCAATTTCAGCCGTTATGATTTGGGCACTGTTGGACGTTACAAATATCGTGAAAGATTCGGTCTGAAAGGCGAAATTGATTTTAAAGATCGAGCGCATCGCATTTTGTCAAAAGAGGATTTGGCCATGATTGTCGGGGAAGTGGTGCGGCTCAATGTTACGCAGGAAGAGCCGGATGATATTGATCATTTGGGCAATCGCCGCATTCGCGCCGTTGGCGAATTGGTGCAGAATCGTTTTCGCGTTGGGTTGTCCCGCATGGAGCGCATTATCAAAGACAGAATGAGCACTTTGGAAGTTGATGTTTTGACTCCGAATCGTTTGATTAACGCTCGGCCGGTGATTGGAGTTGTGCGCGAATTTTTCATGTCTTCGCAATTGTCGCAATTTATGGATCAGACCAATCCTTTGGCTGAATTGGAACACAAGCGCCGTTTGTCTGCCATGGGTCCGGGTGGTTTGTCTCGCGAACGCGCCGGATTTGATGTGCGCGATGTACACCCGACTCATTATGGCCGCATTTGTCCCATTGCCACTCCGGAAGGGCCGAACATCGGTTTGGTCGGGCATTTGGCCAGCTATGCTCGCGTGAATGAATATGGTTTTATTGAAACACCTTATCGTTTGGTGGAAAAAGAAACAGTTAACGGCAAAATCAAACCGCGCGTGACAGAAAAAATTGTTTATCTTAATGCTTTTGCCGAAGAAAAAGTTGTCACTGCGGCCGCCAATACTCCAATTGATGATAATGGATATTTTTTAACTGACAAAGCCGAAGTGCGCCGTTTTGGCGAACCGACAACTGAATTGGTGGAGCATATTGATTATGTTGATGTGTCTCCCAAGCAAATTGTAAGCGTGGCCACGGCTCTCATTCCATTTTTGGAACATGATGACTCTGTGCGCGCTTTGATGGGCACAAACATGCAACGCCAAGCAGTGCCTTGCGTGCGGCCGGAAGCTCCATTGGTTGGCACGGGCGTGGAAAGAAAAGCGGCCCGCGATTCAGGACAAATGATTATTTCCCAGGCGGTCGGCACAGTGGTTGAGGTTTCCGGCGCAAAGGTTCAGGTTTTGGAAGATCAAGGCGGGTTGCGCAATTATGATTTGAGCAAATTTGTCCGTTCCAACGCCTCCACCTGTATCAACCAGCATCCTATTGTTATAAAAGGCGAGCGCGTGGAAGCAGGATCCGGATTGTCTGATGGCCCGGCAATCAGCCGAGGTCAAGAATTGGCTTTGGGTCACAATGTACTTGTGGCGTTTATGATTTGGGACGGTTACAATTTTGAAGACGCCATTATTCTTTCCGAGCGGCTGGTGCAAAAGGATTTTTTCACATCAATTCATATTGAAAATTACACGGTTGATGTGCGTGAAACAAAACTCGGTCCTGAAATTATTACATCTGACATTCCAAATGTCAGTGAAGAAAAATTAAAAAATTTGGACAGTGAAGGAATTATTCGCATTGGCGCCGAAGTTACTTCCGGCGATATTTTGGTTGGTAAAATCACTCCAAAAGGAGAGTCGGAATTATCAGCCGAAGAAAAATTGTTGCGCGCGATTTTTGGTGAAAAAGCCCGCGATGTTCGCGACAGCTCATTGTATTTGGAACATGGCGAACACGGCAAAGTTGTAGACATTAAAATATTTTCCGCGGAAAATGGCGACAAGTTGCAACCTGGTGTTATTAAATCCATTCAGGTGGCTGTTGCTGACATGCGCAAAATTCAGGTTGGTGATAAATTGGCCGGCCGTCATGGCAACAAGGGCATTATTTCCCGTATTATTCCCGATGAAGAAATGCCGCATTTGGAAGACGGCACGCCTGTGGATATTATTTTAAGTCCTCTGGGTGTTATTTCTCGTATGAACATCGGTCAGATTTTAGAAACGCATTTGGGTTTGGCGGCGAATGCTTTGGGTTATCAAGCCGCGAGTCCTGTTTTGAATGGATTATCAGAAGAACAAATTAAAACAGAATTGGCCAAGGCAGGTTTACCAACCGATGGTCAGGTGCAATTATATGATGGCCGCACAGGCGAGGCGTTTGATCACAAAGCCACTGTGGGCTACATATATATGTTGAAACTGAACCACATGGTGGAAGATAAAATCCACCAACGGTCCATCGGGCCATATTCTTTGATTACTCAACAACCATTGGGCGGCAAGGCGCAGTTTGGCGGCCAGAGATTTGGTGAAATGGAAGTGTGGGCTCTAGAGGCCTATGGCGCGGCGGCAATGTTGCAGGAAATTTTGACGATTAAATCAGATGATGTGCCGGGCCGTTCCAAGGCCTACGAATCAATTATCAAAGGCGAACCAATTACTCGTTTGAATATTCCTGAATCATTCAATGTGTTGGTGCGCGAGCTTAAGGGCTTGGGATTGGATATTGAATTATTGCGTAAAAGCGAAACCAAAAAAGGCGATTACGATGTCGTAAAGGTCGACGACAAAGTACAGACGGAACCCGAGCGCGATTTCAGATAAAGAGAATAAGAACATAAAAATATGTATCACGAACAACCAAAAACAATAGAATTTGATGCCATGCGCTTCCGTCTGGCTTCGCCTGAGGTGATTAAGGCGTGGTCTTTTGGCGAAGTTGCCAAACCCGAGACCATTAACTACCGCACGCAAAAGCCGGAAAAAGGCGGTTTGTTTGCCGAAGAAATTTTCGGCCCCACCAAGGATTGGGAATGTTATTGCGGAAAATATAAAAAAATCAGATACAAGGGAATTACTTGCGACAAATGCGGAGTGCAAGTGACCCATTCTTTGGTTCGCCGCGAGCGCATGGGGCACATTGATTTGGCTTCACCGGTTTCCCATATTTGGTTTTTGCGCAGTATTCCGTCCAAGATCGGCACGATTCTGGATATTTCCATTCAGAATTTGGAAAAGGTGATTTACTTTGCCAATTTTATCATCATTTCAGTTGATGAAAATTTGAAAAATCAAACATTGGAGCAAGTTCGTCAAGAATACAAATCAAAACGCAAGGCCATTGAAAATGAAATGATGAAAAAAATGGAAGGCGTTGATGCCAAAGCATTGGAAAAATTAGTTGCAGAGCGCGATAGAAAATTGTCAGGACTTGAAGAAACATTTGTTACAACTGAAAAAGAAATCAAAGAAATCAAGCCCTTGCAAATTTTGAGCGAAGCGCAATATCAAGAAATGTCTTTGCGTTTCGGTCATATTTTTGAAGCTAGCATTGGCGCTGACGCAGTGCGCTCTTTACTCGGGCAAATGGATTTGGTTAAAGAAATTAAAAAATTAACAGAAGAGCAAGTTGAGGCCTCGCCAGCTCGCAAAGAAAAAATTATTCGTCGTTTGAAATTATTGAAAAGTTTGGAACGCAATGGAGTGAAACCGGAATGGATGATTATGACTATCGTGCCGGTGATTCCTCCGGATTTGCGGCCAATGGTGGCTTTGGACGGCGGCCGTTTTGCCACATCTGATTTAAATGATTTGTATCGTCGCGTGATTAATCGCAACAACCGTTTGAAGCGGTTGATGGAATTGAACGCTCCGGAAGTTATTTGCCGCAATGAAAAAAGAATGTTGCAAGAAGCAGTGGACGCTTTGATTGATAACAGCGCGCGTCACAGTAAAACTGTTACCGCTTCCACCGGACAGCGCCGCCAGCTCCGTTCTTTGGCTGATATTTTGCGCGGCAAGCAAGGCCGTTTCCGCCAGAATTTGCTTGGCAAACGCACTGACTATTCCGGCCGTTCCGTGATTGTGGTCGGTCCGCATTTGAAAATTCATCAATGCGGTTTGCCCAAACGCATGGCTTTGGAATTGTTCAAACCATTTGTGATGAGCCAGATTATTCAACGCGGGCTTGTGCACAATGTTCGCAGTGCCTCCAGATTTATTGAAACAGACCGACCAGAAGTGTGGGATATTTTGGAAGAAATTATTAAAAACAGTCATGTGCTTTTGAATCGCGCGCCAACTTTGCATCGCTTGGGCATTCAGGCCTTTCAGCCGATTTTGATTGAAGGCAAAGCCATTCAGGTTCATCCTTTGGTGTGTACTGCTTTTAACGCTGACTTTGATGGCGACCAAATGGCCGTGCATGTGCCTTTGACAGAACAAGCCAAACTGGAAGCCAAAGAAATAATGCTTTCTGCCAAAAATTTGTTAAAACCGGCAACAGGCCAGCCGGTAGTGACTCCGAAGCAAGATATTGCTTGGGGTTGCTATTACACCACCTTGATGATGGAAAAGGATGCTGTAAGAATTTTCGGTTCTTCTCAAGAAGCGGATTTGGCTTACAAAATGCGCATTATTACTTTGCAAGAAAAGATTTTAGTGCGTTTTAAGGATTTATCCAAATTTCCAGCCGGAACCAAAACAATGGTGGAAACAACTGTTGGCCGTTTGTATTTCAATAACGCTTTACCAAATGATTTGCCTTTTTACAATGAAGTCGTTGGTTCCAAAAAATTGGGTGAAATCGTGAAATTGTGTTTGGAAATGTGCGGTCAGGAAAAAACCGCCGAGGTTTTGGATGTTATTAAAGAACTCGGTTTCAAATACATTACAAAATCCGGCTATTCTTTGGGTATGGATGATTTTCCACGGTTGGAAGCCAAGGCCGGAATTGTGAATGAAGGCGATCGCCGCGTTGAAGAAATTGAAGATCAATATTCCGAAGGTTTATTGACCGCGCAAGAACGACACAGCAAAGTGATTGAGGTCTGGTCTGATATTAAAGATCAGGTGGTTAAAGCCAGTCGCGGGATTTTAAAACCTTTTGGCCCTGTGTCCACTATTATTGAATCAGGCGCTCGCGGCAGTTGGGGGCAATTGACACAGGTTATTGGTATGAAGGGCTTGGTGTCAAATCCTGCCGGCGATATTATTGAGTTGCCTGTAAAAGGCAGTTTTAAAGAGGGTTTTGATGTATTGGAATTTTTTATCTCCACTCACGGTACTCGCAAGGGTTTGTCTGATACTGCTTTGCGTACTGCAAACGCCGGTTATTTAACTCGTCGTTTGGTGGATGTAGCGCAAGATATGGTAATTAATTCTGAGGATTGCGGAGATGAAGAAGGAATCCTGCTCACTAAAGAAGAAAGCGACGAGATGGGTGAAAAATTGCACACTCGCGCTTGGGGCAGAACAGTTTTGCAAGATATTGTTGATTCCAAAACAGAAAAAATTGTTATTAAAGCCGGCGAAATTATTACTGACGCGATTGCTCGGGAGATTGCTTTGTTGGATTTGAAAGAAATTCGCGTACGGTCTGTTTTGAAATGCCGCGTGCCAAAAGGCATTTGCCAAAAGTGCTATGGTTTGGATTTGGGTCGGAATGATTTGGTGCACAAAGGTGTGGCAGTTGGGATTATTGCCGCGCAATCCATCGGCGAGCCTGGCACGCAGTTGACCATGCGTACCTTTCACACCGGTGGCGTGGTCGGCGGCGAAGATATTACGCAGGGTTTGCCTCGCGTTGAAGAATTGTTTGAAGTGCGTCCGCCAAAACGCCGCGCTTTTATGACTGATGTTGCGGGCACTGTTGAGGTGACTGCTTTGGAACAAAGGGTGATTGAATCAGCAGAGGGCAAAACAATTTTGGAAGGCCGGTTTGGACAGAAGATGATTAAAATTAAATATCAGGCGATAAAAGAAGATATTTATGCCTTTTCCAAAAATGATGAGGTGCGAGTGGAAGAAGGCGTGACAGCTGTTGAAGGACAAACAATTATTATTCGCAAGGGCGGCGTGGAAGTGAAAGCAGTACACGGCGGTTCGGTGGTGAAAGAAAAAAACAAGGTGAAAATTTTGGCCAATGTGGAAGGAGTGAAAGAATATGTGATTCCGGCCGGCTATGTTTTATGGGTGAAAACAGGAGATTTGGTGGCGGCAGGAGGCCAGCTCACAGACGGCAATCTTGATTTGGCTATGTTGTATCAATTGCAAGGCCGACAAGCAGTGGAAAAATATATTTTGAGCGAGATTCAACACATTTATTCTTCGCAGGGCCAGAAATTGAATGACAAGCATGTGGAATTGATTATCAAGCAATTATTCTCGCGCGTGTATGTGCATGAAGCCGGGGATACGGAATTGTTGCCTGGTGAAATTATTGAAAAGGCGCAGTTGATTGAGGAAAATGAAAAAGCGAAAAAAGCTAAAGGCAAATTGGCCGAGGCCGAGGAATTGCTGTTGGGCGTGACTCGCGTGTCATTGACCACGCAGAGTTTCTTGTCAGCCGCTTCGTTTCAAGAGACTGCGCGAGTGTTGATTAACGCGGCGGTGACCGGCAAGATTGACCGATTAGAGGGCTTGAAAGAAAATGTGATTATCGGCCGGCAGATTCCGGCCGGGACAGGGTTTCACGGTAAATAGGAAAATGTGTAAAAACCCCGAGCAATCGGGGTTTTTGGTTAAAATATGAGGTTTTAAATTGGTGGGTATTGACAAAATAGCTAAAATATGATATACTATTATATTGGCTATATTTATATTCAATAAGCTCTTTTTAATCTAAATCTAGCCCAATCCCAGCATTCAATTTAGGATACAACTTTTGCCTCTTAAATTGAGTGCTTGGGATATGGTGTCCCGAGCCAAGATAACGCGCAAAAAGGAGAAAAATCATGTTGCGCATTTTGTTGGCCGCTTTGGCGGTAGTTCTGTTCGGGCTCATAGGTGGTGCTTGTGCCACAACGAAGACTGATTCTGCCGTGTCCGCGCCAGTTACTTCCTCTGATGGGACGATTCAGGATCAACTGCGCAAGCAGTGGGGTTCCGAGACGATAGGTTTCCGGCCCGATGGCTACCTGGTCATCTGTCTTCCGCAGACAGGGTTCAGCATCTTTGCGGGAGACGCCCGCAAGGGAAAGCTGAATATGGAACTTTTGGGGGGACTCGTTGGGCTGAAATGTCCATCGGGTTCAGCTTTTGTCAGGGGAATGTCCCCTGAGTACTTGATTGACAGTATCGGCCAGCCACTCTGCGGTCGCGTGAAAGTGACCGAAGTGGAGGTCGTGTGCGAAGATTGCGATGATGAATCGTCGACGAGTGGCTCCGGATTAGAAGAAATGGAGAAGAAGATCGATCTCCAATTCGAGGAGATGGAGAAGAAAATTGACCGCGAATTTGAAGACACGGAGAAAAAGCTCCGCTAGTCGGCGATTCTCAACCCGGCAACCTTGAGTGTGTCAGACGCAAGTCAACGACACCTCGGTTGCCGGCTTTTTTAATTTCTGTTAAACTGAAATGGATGTAAGATATGTCCAAACATTCCAAATGGGCGAAAATCAAGAATGCCAAAGGCGCGGCTGATGTTAAAAAAGGCGCGGTGTTTACCAAACATTCGCGCGCCATTAGCGTGGCCGCTCGTTCGGGTGGAGATCCGGAAAAAAATTTCAAACTGCGCATGGCCATGGATTCAGCCAAAGTTGCCGGCGTGCCCAAAGACACGATTGAACGGGCGGTGGCGCGCGGTTCTGGAGCTGATGGAGAGAAAGAATTGTCCGAAATGTTATACGAATGTGTTGGGCCGAGAAAAGTTGGAATAATGATTGAGGCCGTGACCAATAACAAAAATAGGACAGTTAATGATTTGCGTAAATTATTGGAAAGTCACGGCGGAGTTTTGGCACAGTCAGGCGCTGTGGCTTGGCAGTTTCAGCGATTGGGTGTGGTGAGATTGAGTAAACCAAAAGACGACGAATTGGAATTGAAATTGATTGATTTGGGAGCCGAAGATATTAAAGAAGAAGAGGGCGGACTCACTATTTACATTAAGCAAGAGAATTTTAAAAAATTATTAGATGGTTTGGCCGGTTTGAATCTGGCACCGGAGTATTCCGGTTTGGAGTGGGTGGCTAAGGAGCCAGCGACTGTGAACGATCCGTCTACTCGAATACAATTGGATGAATTATACGCGGCTTTGGATGAAAGCGACGATGTGCAAAATTATTTTACCAGCGAAGCGTGAAAAACCCGGGTAATTGGGTTTTTTAGTTAAAATATGAGGTTTTAAATTGGTGAGTATTGACAAAACAACTAAAATGTGCTATACTATTATGTTGGCTATATTTATAGTCAATCAGCTCTTTTTAATCTAAACTTAATCCAATCCAAGCATTTAATTTAGAAGACAATAATTGCCTCTTAAATTGAGTGCTTGGGATAGGTGTCCCAAGCCACAAAACGCGCAAAAAGGAGGAAACCATGTTGCGCATCCTGTTGGCCGCTTTGGCGGTCGTTCTGTTTGTGTCCATCGGTGCTTGTGCGACAACCGCCGCCTTGCCGGATATGCCAGTGAGTAATGCTGCTCTGGTGAGCGGATATTCGCCCACTATCTCGCATTTCTGGTGTGGAAAGTTCTGTGCAGTGGAGGCCGGATGTGAGGAAGGCCTCGTTTGTTCCTGCGTGCCTGTCAGGTATGATGTTGGTGTAACAGAGGGAGAGGCGTTTGACGCGGCAGAGTTCATGCTTTTTGGGAAAGTGGCACAGGAGCTTCGCGGGGAGCTTTTCCCAAATCTAACAGTTGAAGAGCTACTCCGTCAGCCCCACGAGATCCGTGAAATACACGGATCTTTCAACGACATAATACTACTCTGCGGGACATTCCCGCGATACAATCAGTTCGGTTCCGCCACGGAAGCGGACGACACTGAGAAGTAATGTGCAACCCCGGCAACCTTGAGTGTGTCAGACGCAAGTCAACGACACCTCGGTTGCCGGCTTTTTTAATTTCTGCTAAACTGAAATTACTATGAAAAATTTGCTTCCATTAGTACCCAAACAAATTATTAAAGAAATTGAATATCAATCCGACTCAATCATCAGCAAGGTTTTATTGCAGAGCGAAAAATTAAATCTTACTCTTTTTGCCATGGCCGCGGGTCAAGAGTTTTCTCCGCACACGACAACGCGAGAGGTCATTGTCCATATTTTGGAAGGTAAGGGCGATTTTATGCTTGGCGATGTCTGGCACAAGTTCGGCCCGGGCGACTATTTTTATATGCCAGAAAAACTTTTGCACGCCATTAAAGCTAAGAGTAATTTTAAATTTTTACTGTATCTATACTAATATGGCCGGTATTAAAAGAATTTTAGGCATTGATCCGGGGTTTGGCAGAATGGGTTTTGGTATTATTGATGTGGCCTGTGGCAAAATGGAAATGGTGAATTATGGCTGTTGGGAAACACATAAAGGCGAAGAATTTTCCGAGCGGATTTTTTGTTTGATTAAATTGTTGCGCAAATTGATTAAAAAATATCGGCCGACCGCCGTGGCTTTGGAAGAATTATTTTTTTTCAAAAATTTAAAAACCGCTATTAATGTGGCGCAGGCCAGGGGTGCGGTGATGCTCCAAATTAAAGAAAGCAAATTGCCTTTGGTGGAATTGACTCCTTTGCAAGTAAAGCAATCTTTGACTAGTTATGGCAGAGCTGATAAAAAGCAAATGCAAAAAATGGTGCAGGTGATTTTGAAAATAAAAGAGATTCCCAAGCCGGATGACGCGGCCGATGCTTTGGCTATTGCTATAGCCGCTGTTCCATATTTAAATCAGTGCTGCTAAACCAAAGAGTGTCCAGAAAATGACCGCAAGGTCATTTTTAAAATACGGTACATCCACCAGGCCGTGAATGAGAATAATGAGCATTGAGGCGATGAGCGCGCGTGCCAGTGTAGCGCGATTGAAAATTGTTTTTTTGAAAAAAAGTACTATCAGCCAGATAAAAGCAATCAGGCCCAACAGGCCGATTTCACTCCAAAAAGTAATGAATAAATTATGCGGGTACAGGTAAATTTCTGCCCATTTTAAAATGTGCCACGACTTCACCGCGGTTTGATAATTAGCCAATCCAAAGCCTAAAATCGGATGAGTTTTGAGCATTTCCACTGTTTCGCCCCACATATTTAGCCGCAATTGTCCGGAAACTCCTTGAAAAAGAACCTCATTCGCAAACGGTTGTTTCAAAGGCGTGGCAAAAAAGATAATAGCGGCAATAATTATCACGCCCAAAGTCCAGGGGCGTGTTTTTTTATTGATCAAACCAAATATCGCGGTTGTTCCGGCCAGCGCCATCAATGCACCGGTTGATTGAGCAAAGATAATGGCAAAAAGTCCCGAGATAATAATTAAAATTAACAATATTTTTTGTGTCCAGCGATGGTTCCATAAATATATTGTCAAGGGTAAAAGCGGGGCTATATATAGCGCAACGGCATTAGGATAATTGAAAAAGCTGGTGACGCGGCGTGTGGCCGTGGCTTGCCAAAATGGATTAGGAATCAACCAGCCGGTAAATTTTTGAATAATGGCGAAAATTGTTATTGGCAGTGTGCCTAAAAGCAGCGCCCAGATAATTTGTTTTTTGTCTTGTTCGGTTTTGACAGTGGAAATGAAAACAGAGAAAAATAATAGCGGCTCAACAAAGTAGGCTTTCCAAATTCCCATGGCCGTGCGAGTGTCAGTGGATACAAAAATGGAAACAGTGGCGGCTATGAGCAGGAGCATCATGGCCGCGAACCAACGAAGATATGGCGCGGGAGGCAGCTTGCCTTTGACAGCTGACGCGCCGAGCGTTTTCCAATCACTGCGATGTTTAATTACCCAAATCAGAGTGGTAATTAAAATCATTCCTTCCAGCACTGTCATTGGGATATTAAAAATTTTGAATCGCAAAAGATAACTTGGCAAAAAAGCGACAATCAAAAGCAGGCCGTTTAGAGTGCGACAGGTCGTGAGCCAAGCAAAGAGAATGAAAAAAAATATGAGCAACAATTCAAACATGTCATTTAATTAATTCCATAATCATTTTTTTAGTAATCCCTTTTAGTAAAAATAACGCCGCGCAATAAACAAAGACGGCTAATATCAGAGAATAAATAAAATGTGGCAGAGTAATAAAGTAGATGGCGGCTAGCATGGCGATTGAACCGATTAAACTTTTGTTGAAAATTGTAAAAGACGGCCAAACACGAACGGTTTTTTCCACCATGATAAAAGTTAAGATCAATATCAATATCTCGGAAAATACCGTCATCCAGCCGGCGCCAATAGCTCCATAGCGCGGGATAAAGATAAAATAGCCGATTAAAGTAAGCGCGGCGGTGATGATGTACCCCCAAATCATCATTCGCTGTTTATTAAGTGAGACAATCGCGTGTCCGCTCAAGGCGCCAAAGAAAATCGCCAAAAGCGCGATGAGTAAAATTTGCAAATATCGTCCAGACTCGGCAAATTCCGCTCCGGCTAAAAAGGCCATAGCTGGCTTGGCCAGATAAATTCCTCCCAAAACAAAAGGCAGGGCGATTATACTCATAAAATCAAAAGCGCGGCGAAAATAGTGATTGAATTTGGCGCGATCCGCGTGCCAAGCAGAGGTCAAATGCGGAAGAATTATGCCCATAAACATCACCGGAATTGAAGCGGCCACATCAATCACCCGATAAGCCGCGCCATACAATCCCACTTCGGCTTGCGATCGCACTAAAGATAAAATGATGATGTCAGCTCGCAGATAAATTAGATTGAAACCCATGGACATTGCGATGGGCCAGCTTTTGGAAAATATTTTTTTGTAAATCACCCATTCTGTCAGCCAGGTGATTTTGACAATTTTTTTAGTAGCGGCAAAAAAGAACGCGAATTGTGTTGCATTGGCCACCGCGCTGATTGCCAGAATCGGCAATAATCCCCATTGGAAAAAAATACATAAAAAATATCCAATCAGAATAATAAATCGTCCCATAGCGTCGCCGCAAGCCGCAATACCCATGCGCAGATGTTTTTGAAAAACGCCCATGAAAATGTTTTGGAGGGTGGCGGCAAAAAGCGAGCCGGTCAAAACCAACACGCCCTGTTTGATTATCAGGGGATAGGGAAAAAAGAAAATTGCTATCATGGCTGAACCGAAAAACAAAGTGGAGAGCATTAGGCGAAAAGAAAAAAGATTGGAAATAATCCGATCTTCGTCAGCGCCCGGCTCGGCAATCATTTGAGCGCCAATGAGCGTGAGACCGAAATCGGCAAACACAGCGAAAAATTGCAAAAAAGTGGCCACGGTGGTGTACCAGCCAAACTGTTCTTGGCCAAGGTAGCGTGTGACAGCGGCCAAAGCAATCAAGCCGAACAAGGTGGAAAATCCGCGGCCGATTATTTGGATAAGTGTGTTTTTGGCAATAAGAGGGAAGGACATGCCATTAGTATATGTTATTTAAGCGCGATTGACAAATGGCTGGAATTTGAAATATAATGGAGATGATGTTGAGTAAAATCACGCGAAAAATATGGATTTTAGCTGTCACTTTAATTGTGGCCTTTTTTGTTGTAGGGCAGTTAGTAGAAGCCAAAGAGTCGGATTACGCCGCCGAACAGTATTCCAAAATTAAGGAGATTGAAATACAGGCGGGGGAACGGCAAAAAATTAAAATTGGGTTTAAAAATGTTGGACGATATAATTGGCGCAGTACGGGTAAAAATTTTGTTTCCGTCTATACTTTCGGACCGAAATATCGCCAGAGTGTTTTTGAGGATGAATTGTGGTTGGGCGCCGACCAGCCGGCAAAACTAAAAGACCCTTTAGTCGGGCCGACGCAATTGGGATATTTTGAATTTTATTTGCAAGCGCCTGATAAGCAGGGCGTTTATGCTGAAAAGTTTGCTTTGGCAGCGGAAAATAAATTGTGGATTCCAGGCGGGCAATTTGAGTTGGTGATTACTGTGAAAGATGAAATTGCCGATAGTGTTCCGCAAGAGGCATCAGCTGGAGAAACAGTTGTAACAGCGACAGTTGAGGAAACTGCGCCAACTGCGTTAAAAATTATTGACGGCCAAGAGCCAACTGTGCGAGTCGGGCTTTTTACCACCGAAGAGCCGATTATTTTCACCTCGCCATATACTTACGAAATTAAAAATACCCAAGGCGAATTTTTTTGCGTTTTAAATCTTAATGAAGAAGCGTCAGTGAGTTATGTTGAGGCCAGTAGGATTTACCATATCAAGTGTCCGACGACTGATTTTACTTCTGCTTCGCCTGTGCGCGTTGAGCCAACAGAAATAATCAGTTTTATGGAATTGAAAAATTATGAAAAATATTTGCGCTGGCTGCCCAAGGTGAATAATAATAAATTTCGCGGAGTAATTGAAATTAATTTTAGCAAAGACAATGGCTATCTTTGGGTAATCAATGAAATTCCTTTTGAGTCATATATCAAAGGCATTGCTGAATCATCGGATAATAAAAATCAGGAATTTTTAAAGGCATTGGCTGTGGCTGTGCGGACATACGGTTTGAATAATTTATCAAATCCAGTGAAACATAATGGCAAGGGATTTGATGTGGACGCGGACATTGATCAAGTGTATCGCGGTTACGCTTTTGAGGAACAGATGCCTTTTTGGAGCAATGCCATTGATGCTACGCGCGGGATTGTCGTCACTTACAAAAATGAAGTGGCGACAACTCCATATTTTGCCTGTTCATCCGGCCGTACCCGCACATGGCGAGAGGCCTGGGGTGGAATGGACAAACCGTGGATTAAGTCGGTAAAAACGCCGTATGACCGCGGTTATTCGCGTTTAGGCCATGGAGTAGGCATGTCTTTGCACGATGCTCTTACTCGCGCTAAAAAAGGCGCGCTCTATGACGAGATTTTAAAATATTATTACAGCGGAGTAGAGATAAAAAGCGTGTACTGAATTTTATTTTAATCCCAATTTGTTGCGGACTTTTTTCATCTTGGATAGGTCGCGTTCCGCAACAATTCGTTTGCGCAAATTAAATATTTTTTTCCGCATGGCCGCCAGTTCTCTGCTTACTTCACGCAACGCCAGCAAAATAGAACCGTAATTGTTTTCTTTCATATTATTTCAATTTTTGATTATTATTTCCACGCAACATTTTTGCGTTTTTATTCGTAACAACTCTTTTTTCGGTTTTAATTTCTATTTCTTTACGCGCATTACCGGCTACTGTTCCGCCTTCGCGCGCCGCTGTTTTATTTTCCTCTAAATTTTTCGGTTCGCGTTTTTCAGAAATTTCCGTTGTAGCGGTCTCCGCCAGCATATTTAAAACCAATTCCAAATTGGTCATGTTGTCGCGCAGATTTTCTTTTTTAATATCTTTTAATTTTTTGTATTCTCTTGTTGTCAGACCTGTCCACGCCTTGGTAATTTCATCGGTCAAAATGGCAAACTCCAAGCCTTCTTTCACTCTGCGCTTTTCCCATTCGTCAGTGAGCGCCTTGCGAATTTCAATACTTTTCAATCGTTGATTTATCCAATTTGGACTGTATCCTTTTTGTAGATAGGTTTTAAGTGCGCGGTTTATTGCCAGTTCAGGGTCGGCTGTTTCTTCCAATCGCTCATATCCCACGCGAGCCAGCCAGAGCTTGAACGGCTCGGCATTTGGCGAGGGAATAGATTGAATAAGGCGGAGCATTGCTTCGGTGTCAGCCGCGTCAGTAAGGTAATATTTTCCGTCAGATGCTTGCATTTTCAGTTGTCCGATTTTTTCGGACAACTCACTTCCTTCCTTTTTTAGCTTCATTTTGAGATCGTTCCAGTATTTTCTTGGCCTATCGGTTTTTGTTAAAACTTGGATAACATCCATAATCGCAAAATACCAAAGCTCTTTTTTTTCATCCCAATGACGACGGATTTGCGCGCCCTCAAAAATGGTGATCGCCTTATTTTGTGATTGTTTTTTCATAGCTTTATTTATTATTTTAATTTTATGGTATCAAAAAATTGACAAAAAAACAACGAATGAGCTATAATTTAAGTGTGTATATTAAAAAATATAACCTAAATTTATGGCGGGAATTGAAGATAAATTAGCAAAAATTAATGCAATCAAGGCGGAAGCAGAAGCCAAAAAGACGGCGGAAAAAGAAAAAACAGCAAAAGAGTCGGCTGAAAAAAGAACCGGATTAGAGCAAGAAAAAGTGCAGGTGGAGGGCGAGTTAGCGTTGACAACCGAAGAATTACAAAAAAATGAAGCTGGTTTGGCTGAAATAAATGCTATGGATTTATCGGCGTTGGATACTGAATCGCGCGCTGGGATTGAAGCGGAAATTGTTGGAGTCAAAGAAGAAATGGATAATTTGCGCGGAAAAATCGCCGAATTGACCGAAAAAAAGAAGGAAATAGACGTGGAATTGAAAGATGTGACTGATGAGACGGGAAAAATATCAGATGAGAAAACGACCGAATTCAGAGAAGAAGTCGTCGCTGAACAGGCTGAAACCGCGGAGCAGGATTCTATAGAAATGGAAATTCAGCGACCACTTAGCCCCGAAGAACAGAAACGTTTGGATATTTTTTTTAAAGAATTGAAACAAATACAATTGATGCCGGAAAAAACCGCTTTGATTCATAATTATAATGAAAAAATTAAAAATTTGCCTCCACAGCCACGCGGCGCTTTGCCCAATGACAATGATACGGAATGGCAACAAACCAAACGGTTGTTTTATGAAAAGTCAAAAAAAGGATTAGCAGCCGATTTATTAATTGATAATGATCCCAATGCAGGCCATTGGCAACGAAGTCAAGGTCTTGAGTATGTTCCATTGTCGGAGCGTGGCCGTTTAGAGGCCGCGATCGATTTTTGGAGTAATCGATTGGGGCGGCCAGGTATATCAGATGAAATTACGCAAAAAAGATTAGAGGCAGCAGAAGGGATGTTAAAGTTTTTGCAAGAAGAAAGAAAAATTAAACCTAAAAAAGGAAGCGAACTAGAAGGATTATTGGAAAAATTGAATGATTTGAAAGAAGATGTTGGTAGAAGATTGATTAAAGAAAGCGGGGAATTAAGGACTAAGATACGACAAGATGCGGTTCTTTCAAGAGAAAAACGAATTGACTATGAGAAGCGGGATCTTCTGACCAAGTCTATGTCGGAGTTAAGAAAAATATTCGGTCAAATCACGCAAATTTTAGAAAGCTAAAAAAGCGGCCCGTTATAGGCCGCCTTTAAATTTATGTCGGTTGCGAGCCGTGGAATTTTCTGTCTTCGTCAGCCAGCTGAATAATGGCCTCGCGGATTTTGTGCGGCTCGGGCACATTGAAAAAAGTGAACCTTTCTTTTTCACCGGCGGTTTGAATATAGACATTGCCAAAATCAAAGATAGTGGCGAACAAACCGTGGCATTCGGAAGTCACATCTTGCACGCGGAACAAATCCAGTTCAGCCACAGTGCGCGCAAATAATCCCTGCTGGCGAATATCAATGATGCGATCGTTGGTGACAATCCAGATATCCAGAAAATAATTGACAAAAGCGGTGTAGAAAAACAGCCAGATGGAAAGGGCATAGACGCTTCCCAAAAGAATCAAAATCGCAAAAGATATATTATTGATAAAAAGTGCGGGGAATAATAATTTCAAAAGAAAATATAGTCCATATCCGACACCAGCCAGAACTACCAGTAAAAAAATACGCGAAACAAAAGTAACGGTGTCGCGCCGCAAAAGATAAATTATTTTTTCGTATTGTTTTTGTTTGATGATATTGCCGTATTGCATATTAGAAACTTTCAGGTTTTGGAGTAAAAGAAATTGATTGGAAAAATGTTATTGGTTCATTCCAATCAATCGGCTGGACGAGTGTCCACGCCCAAAAAGAAATATAGATAACTCCGGCGAGAAAAATAAAAGTCATAAAAAAACTCATAAAGTGGACTTCGGCAAAAGAAATCAAATGATAGACATCCATTAAAATAAAGATGACATACACGAGCGCGAAAAGCGCGATAGGAAAGAGGAAATAATATAGTGGAAAAGACATATTAAAGGAGATTTTCTTGTTTAGGCGGCTCCATACCTAAATGTTTGTAAGCCAAGGAGGTGGCTACGCGGCCGCGGGGCGTGCGATTGATTAAGCCGCATTGGAGCAAAAACGGTTCGTAAATTGTTTCAATGGTTTCAATTTCTTCAGCTGTGGCCGCGGAAAGCGTTTGCAAACCGACCGGCCCGCCGTTGAATTTTTCAATCATTACTTTTAGCATCAGGCGGTCAATGTGGTCAAGGCCGACATGGTCAATTTCCAGCATTTTTAGCGCCTCTTTGGCCAAATCAGTTGTAATTATACCATTTCCTTTTACTTGCGCGAAATCGCGCACTCGTTTGAGCAGGCGATTGGCCACGCGCGGAGTGCGGCGGGCAGAGACGGCAATCAATCTGGCCGCGCCATTATCAGTGCCAATATCTAAAATGCCGGCGCTTCGCCGCACAATTTGTTCAATTTCCGGCTCTTCATAAAAATTAAGGTGATAAATCGCGCCAAAACGGTCGCGCAAGGGGCCTGATAGCAGACTCATTTTGGTAGTGGCGCCGATAAGTGTGAAATGGTTCAAGTCGACGCGCAGAGTGCGCGCGCCCGGGCCTTTGCCAATGATAATGTCTAAAGCATAGTCCTCCAAAGCTGGATAGAGTACCTCTTCTATGGTTTTGTTCATCCTGTGAATTTCATCAACAAACAAAACATCGCCGGTTTCCAAACTGGTGAGAATGGCGGCCAAGTCGCCCACTCGCTCCAAAGCCGGGCCGGAAGTAATTTTGATATTCGCTCCCATTTCTTTGGCAATTATATTAGCCAAAGTAGTTTTACCAAGCCCCGGATTTCCATACAGCAGGACATGCTCCAATGATTCAGAGCGTTTTTTGGCCGCGTCCAAAAAAATCCGCAGATTGTTTTTAATTTTTTCTTGGCCGATAAATTCACCCAGACATTGCGGCCGCAAAGTCAGGTCAAGTTTTGTTTCTTCATTTTTGATTTGAGGGGAGATGAGGCGATTCATAAGATTCAGAGGTCGTCTGGTATTGATTTTTTAAACAATGCTTCTGCCCGGCTGACAAATTTCTTAATTTTTTTGCCGTCTTTCTGTTTTTTTATTCTCTCCCTATCAGCATTATATTCGTCTATCAAGGCATCAAATTTGGTAATGGCTTCCGAGGAGCTTTTTTGGGCAATATATTTAATTTCAGAAGGTGTATATTGTCTTGCATCTAAATATTCCGCGTAATGCGGCAAAGGTTTGAGGTCAACGAGAAAAGCGCCGTCTATTGAATCACCATCTAAAACCATGGGTAGCGGCGTCCAAATGTTAATCACATCGCGATAAAGACCGACGCCGCTGGTAAAGTGGGCATCAATCAATTTTCGTCGCTCATCAGTCAAACCATCTAGAATTTTTGGTTCGCCTTCTGTCATAGAAAATTATTTGGTCCAGGTGGGAATCGAACCCACATGAGCTTTCGCTCAACAGATTTTAAGTCTGTCGTGTATACCAGTTCCACCACTGGACCTTTTTGTTATTTCACTTTCACCACCACCACTGTCGCGTCGTCATACAATCCTTTTATTTTAGTCGCGGCCATTATTTTTTGTGCGATGGTTTCGGCTGAATCTTGCTCATTGATTAAATCAAATAATTCTTGGTCAGTCAATCTGGTGTGGATGCCGTCGCTTGTAAGTAAAAAAATTTCTCCGGATTTTATGGGCAGTTGATGATGGCACGGCTTTATTCTATCTGGTCCATAACCGATTTCATGGGTGATGATGTGGCTTTCTTTCATCGCTTCTTCAGGCGACACGCCCTTTTTGAGCAATTCAGCTTCTTTCGTGTGGTCTTCGGAAAGTTGCCCCCAAATTGATCCTCGTTTGCGGTAAATTCTGGTATCACCGACATTGGCGCAGGCAAATTCATTGCCGCGGATAATCAAGCCGGCAAAAGTCGTTCCCATGCCGCTATATTGCGGGTCGCGATTCCAGACATCGCGGATGTCAGTGTCGCCGGTCTCTGTCATTTCATCCAGAATTTTTGGCAATGATTTTTTTGGTTGCGTCTCGGCCTCTGCTTCTCTGTCCGCCACTTCTTTGCTTGCGGCAATCATTAATTGCGAAGCAATTTCTCCACCGGGCGCTCCGCCAATGCCGTCAGCCACTACTGCCGCGAATAAATCACCTTTTTGATATTCCAAATGGCTGTCTTGATTCACTCTGGCGCTTTTTTCCGGTTTGGCTTCGCTTAAGGCCGCGTATTCAATAACACGAGATTTAATATCTCTCAAGTCCGCCCGGCTTTTTTCTCCATTATTCATAGTTATTTTTTAGCCCATGATAATAATTTTTCAATTGGCCAAGTATTGATTACATCTTTTTTAGTCGCCCAGCCGCGGCGCGCCGTGCCAATACCCAATTCCAGAAATTTAAAGTGATCTGGGTGGTGGGCATCAGTGTCAATCGCGATTTTAACGCCTTGGGCAATGGCCTCGCGCACATAAGTATCTTTTAAATCCATTCTATCAGGAAAACAATCTAATTCAAGAGCCACCCTGTTCGCGGCCGCAGATTTGATAACGGCTTTCATATCCAGTTCATACGGCTCGCGGCGGTTGATTAAGCGGCCGGTTGGGTGAAATAGGATGTTCACGAGTGGGTGTTCAATCGCGCGGATGATTCTTTTGGTCTGTTCTTCTTTGCTTAAACGAAAAGCCGAGTGCACAGCCACGCTTACGATGTCCAATTTTTTCAATGCCGCGTCGGCGATATCTAGCGAACCGTCTTTATTGATGTTTATTTCCGCGCTTTTTAGAATTTTGAAATTTATTTTTTCTTTGATAAATTTGGCATTAAGCGCGTCAATTTCTTGACACTGTTTCAGCAGTTGTTTTTCATCCAGTCCATGCGCTATGCCCAGTGTTTTAGTGTGGTCGGTAATGGCAATGTATTTCAATCCCGCTTTTTGAGCCGCGCGCGACATGGCTTCAATTGAGTATTCCCCGTCAGTCCAATTGGTTTGCGTTTGCAAATCACATTTGAGCGAGCCGTAGGGGATTAGTTTTGGCAATTGATGTTTTTGCGCTGCTTCAATCTCGCCGGAATCAGTACGCAGTTCCGGTTCAATGTAATTCAAGCCGAGCGAGGTATAAATTTCTTCCTCGGTTTGGCAGGCGATATTTTTTGCGCCGCGCCATAGTCCATATTCATTTAATTTTAGCCCTTTTTTTATGGCGATTTCACGAATGATAACATTGTGATTTTTGTCGCCGGTAAAATATTGCAAAGCCGCGCCAAATGATTTTGGTTCCACCACGCGCAGATCCGCGTCCATATTGATTTTCAAACGCACGGACGAGCGAGTTGATCCATAATTCAAGACACTTTGTACTTCGGGCAAATTAACAAAGGTCGCCATTATTTTTTTTGGTTGATCTGAAATTGCCAGAATGTCAATGTCTCCGATGGTTTCTTGCCAGCGCCTGATAGAGCCGGCAATTACTACTTTTTTTACTCCACTTACTTGGCTTAATTTTTGTTCAATCTCGCGAGCCAAAGGCAAAATATATCCCAAAGGAACACGACTGGTATTTGTTTTTAAAAATTTTAATCCGCGCTGTATGTTGGCCTCGCTCTGCGCGCCAAAATGTTCTAGTTTGGCTATTTTGTGGCCAGAGATTGCTTTGGTCAAACCAGCTCTGTTTTTAATTTTCAATTTATCATACAATATTTTCACTTTTTTCGGTCCCAATCCTTCAATGGATGATAATTCTTCAATATCCACCGGCAGTTTCTTTTTAAGTATTTCGTATTCTTTTAGTCGGCCGGTTTTAATAATTTCTTCAATGTGCTCGGCAAGATTTTGGCCAATGCTTGAAATTTGTTTTAATCCGACAAGCCCCTCCGTTTTGAAAATTTCTTCAACATTTTTATCCAAAGCCAAAATCGCTTCGGCTGCTTTGGCATAGGCGCGTGGTTTAAATGGCACATTCAGTCCTTCCAGAATAAAGGCCATGGCATTGAAAATTTTGGCAATTTGCTCGTTCATATAGGCCTATTTTAGCATTTTTAGGCAATAAAAACAACAGAGACGGGCATTGAGCCCGCCTCTGTTTATTAAATTATTTCCCGCTTTTTTCAATCCTTTTTTTCTCGTTTTCATCCAAAATGATTTTTCTAATACGCACGGATTTTGGCGTGATTTCCACCAGCTCGTCATCGCCAATATATTCTAAAGAATCTTCCAAATCCATTGTTTTGGGAGTATTGAAATGTTGCATCGGGCCATCGCCTTTGGAGCGCATATTGGATAATTCTTTGGCTTTGCAAACATTGATGCGCAAATCGCCAGTGCGAGCGTTTTGCCCCACCACTTGGCCTTTGTATACCTCCACTCCCGGACCAATGAATAACACTCCGCGGTCTTGCACATTCACCATGCCGTAAAGATTGGTGGTGCCGGTTTCGTGCGCCACGAGCGACCCCTGATCGCGTTCGCGCCAATTGCCAGGATCCTGTTGGAAGGCGTGAAAATTTGTATTGATAATTCCCATGCCGCGGCTGTCTGTCATAAATTCCGAGCGATAGCCAAAAAGACCGCGAGTGGGGATAATAAATTCCATAAAAACAATGCCATTTTCCGCGCGCATTTCTTGCATTTCGCCTTTGCGGCTGCCCAATTTTTGAATCACAATGCCGGACGAGGCCTCGGGCACCTCAATAAACACTCGTTCATAAGGTGTTAATTTTTTTCCGTCAACTTCTTTCATGATTACCTGCGGACGAGAGACCTGCATTTCATAGCCCTCGCGGCGCATTCTTTCAATCAAAATAGCCAAATGTAATTCACCGCGGCCCGACACCGTCCAGCCGCCGGTCGGATTTTCTTCCACAGCCAAAGCCATGTCAGTTTCCAATTCTTTTTGCAATCGTTCCTGCAATTGGCGCGAAGTGCTGTATTCGCCTTCTTTTCCGGCAAATGGTGAATCGTTCACGGCAAAAGTCATTTTTACTGTTGGCTCTTCAATGTTTAAAAGTGGCAAGGCCACTGGCGACTCCACATCAGCAATTGTTTCTCCGATATTGATGTCGGGCAAACCGGCAATAGCTAAAATATCTCCGCACTGTACATCATCTGTTTCAACTCGTCCAAGACCTTGAAAAATCATGGCGGCTGTCAATCGAGCTTTTTTCATTTTTCCTTCGCGATTGATGTGCATTACTTCTTGTTTAGCAGACAAGTGGCCGTTGTAAATGCGTCCGGTGGCAATCCGCCCTTTAAAATCATCATAAAAAATAGAAGTGACCAGCATTTGCAAAGGCGCGTCAGGATCGCCTGAAGGAGCAGGCACATGTTTGAGAATAGTTTCAAAAATTGGATTGATATCTTTCATTTTTGCCAAATCCGACTCCAATCCGGCCAGTCCTTTTTTAGCAGAGGCATACACAATAGGAAAGTCAGTGGCTTCGTCGCTCGCTCCCAATTCCACAAACAGATCAAATGTTTTATCCAAAGCATAATTAACGCGCGCTTCCGGCTTGTCAATTTTATTAATCACCACGATTATTTTTAAATTCATTTCCAATGCCTTTTTTAAAACAAATCTGGTTTGAGGCATTGGCCCTTCTTTAGCATCTACCAAAAGTAAACAGCCATCAGCCATTTTTAAAACGCGCTCCACCTCGCCGCCAAAGTCAGCGTGGCCAGGCGTGTCAATGATATTGATTTTGGTATCGTTCCATTCCACAGAAGCATTTTTGGAAAAGATGGTGATGCCGCGTTCACGCTCCAATTCATTGCTGTCCATGATCAATTCACTGGCTGAGTCCTTGCGCATTGTGGTGTTTGATTGGCGCAATAAAGCATCCACCAGCGTGGTTTTGCCGTGGTCTACATGAGCGATAATGGCGACATTGCGGATGTTGAGCATAGTTTGTGGCGCGTATAAGCGTTAAGTATAGCAAAATTAAGCGGGAGTGTCAAATGTCGGAGGCAACATCCTTGACTTATTTTGTTAAATAAAGTAATGTTTTTGATAGGTTCCAAACTTAAACAATAAGGAGAAATGAGAGATGGACGCGAACAATCCGATCAGTCCTGATGGCCGCACCTATCATTTGCAAACACGTAAAGGCGACATCGCCCAGCATTGCCTGCTCGTTGGTTCGCCGGAACGAGCGGAAATGATCGCGCGGACAATGTTCACCTACTGTGAATGTGTTGGCGATCACCGCGGTCTCAAGTCATATACCGGCAAGGTTGATGACTTTCCGATATCAGTGGTCACGACAGGGATGGGCAGCGCATCTACCGCTATCGTTTTGCCTGAGGCGGTCTACTCTGGCGCGAAACGGCTCATTCGCGTTGGTTCATGTGCAACTCTCTGGCGCGACCCAAAGCCGGGAGATTCGGCCATTTGTACGGGCGCAGTGCGTTTGGATGGCGCCAGTGAAAATTGGGCGCCAATCGAGTATCCTGCCGTCGCCGACTTCCGCGTGGTTAGCGCGCTGGTTGTAGCGGCCCAGCGACTCGGCCTGCCGCACTATGTCGGGATCGGAACCACAACTACCTGCTTCAACGAGGGGCAGGCCCGGCCGGATTTGGACGGCTATCTTCCGCCTCGCTTGCAGGCCATACACGACGAGCTCGTCCAGCGGGGTGTTCTTTTCTACTCGATGGAAGAGGCCACCTTGTTCGTATGGTGCACCACGCACGGCAAAGATATTTGGGCAGGAGCGATTGATGCCATCTACGGCAACCGTCACACCAACGAATTCGATGTTCGCGGCGAGGAGGAAGCCGCGCGCATCGCCATCCGCGCGCTGCTCATTCTCAACGAATGCTATCCGCTCTAGTCTCGCATAATATTTTCTCAACAGGTTTGCCAGTTGTCCTCAACAACTGGATTTTTAATTGTACTTATGGTATAATGAAGTAAATATTAGTTATCAACAGTTCAATTTATGAGAAAAGATAAAATTTTAGCCATTAAATTACGCAAACAAGGATTGTCTTATAACAAAATTTTAGCGCGATTAGGCATTCCCAAAAGTACTTTAAGCGGGTGGTTTAGTAATATGCGCGATTTGCAAAAGATTAAAATTAGTAATTTGGAAGAATCAAAAAAAAGAGCGGCAGAAAATATCACGGCGTATAATAAACACAGATCGCAATTAGCTCGCGCTCGTTGGGCGCAGACGCAAAAAAAGACAGAAAAAGAGATTGGCAGAATGTCTTTGAGAGAATTAAAATTAATAGGCGCCGCGCTTTATTGGGCCGAGGGTTATAAAAGAGGAAATTGGAATATAGTGTTTTGTAATTCTGATTTTTTAATGATGAAAATTATGATGAAATTTTTTAAAGAGGTGTGTCATGTGCCGTTGACTAAAATAAAAATTCAAATACAAATCCATCATAATGTTTCTGACGCGGAAGCTAGAAAATATTGGATGAAAAAGTTGCATTTAAGTGATAAGTATTTTTTGAAAACAATGTATCAAGTCAGTAAAAGTAGCCAATCAAAATATCCTCATCGTTTGCCATTTGGCACTGCGCGGATTAAAATTAATGATGTGGTATTGGTTAATAGAGTTAAAGGTTGGATCAGCGGTTTAGCTGGCTCTATATAAAAATTAAAAACCCCGTTTTGAAACGGAGTTTTTAATTTGCCGAGGGAGAGAATCGGACTCTCGACGCAAGGATTTTCCTTGTTTTTTTCTTGGGTTACCCCAAGGATCGGACTATCTCATCACCCGCAATGGGTGTCGGGCGCTTTTGCGAGATTATTGTTGGCACTCACTCGCTAGTCTCTACACCTTCCAAAGAATCATTGGCCTCTTTGGCTTGGTTCGGGATTATCCGTCCGCTATTCGCCAACTGGCGGAGGCGGATTGGGACTCCCCCGAATTCACCCGATTTTTAATCTCACATTACTGTGAGATGGACCGAAAATCAGTCCTTCGCTCTACCACTGAGCTACCTCGGCTTTTGTGGCTTTGGGACCGGTTATGGACCGGAGGGGATTCGAACCCCTGACCTCCTCGTTGCAAACGAGGCGCTCTACCAGCTGAGACTACCGGCCCATTTTAACGCGAACATCACAATTATATGATAAAGAAGTCAAAAAGTCAAGACGCCCATTTACAAATTAAGGCCAATGATGTAAATTGATAGATATTAGTCGGGCTGTGGCTCAGTTGGCTAGAGCGTCTGGTTTGGGACCAGAAGGTCGTGGGTTCAAGTCCCACCAGCCCGACAATTGGATACATTCAAATTTTTTAAAGGAATTAAGATTTTGGTCGGCCAAACGTACGGCGGCGTTTTCGGCGTAACCACCAACAATTTTAAAACCCCCCACCCACAACCACGACACTTTTCTTCCCCCGAGACGGCGGTTCGTTCCGTGCTCTGCCACAAATGATTTTATTTCATAAAAATCATTTAACGTCGCCAATTTTTTGGCGTAGTGAGCGGCTTTCCAGAATTTTTTCATAGGTTCGATCCATAAAACGCCTTTCCGCCCAAAATCCGATTTCTTCCGGTTGAAGTCGGTTTTTTGTTTAATAAGTTCTTCTTTTTTAACAAGGTAAGTTTCTTTTTCAATGGTTCCGTCTAAATAAGAGTCAACCAGCTTATTTAATCTACTGTCTGCCTCTTGAGTCTTAGTTTCTAGATTTTGGACGAAAGAGGCGTTGTCATTTTTTAAATCTTTTTCCCACTGTTCAACTTGGGCAAGCCCCTTGGCATACCAATCATCAGAAATGGCAACTGTTTTCAGTTCGGATTTAATCTGTTCGGCTAATTTGTTTTCTTGGAGATACTTTTGCGAGCAAGAGCCTAGTCTTTTTGTGCAACGGTAGTAGCGGTAAGTTCCGCCGTGGCCATGGGCAAATTGGGCGGTAATGGCTGCGCCACACTCTTGGCAAGAAAAAAGTCCGCAAAAAGGAAAATTATGACTATCTTTTTTCTTACGAGGACGGGATTTGCTTTTGAGTATTTTTTGTACGGTTTCAAATGTTTTACTGTCCACCAAAGCAGAAAATTTGCCCTCATAAGCCTCTCCATTGTGTTGAATAATGCCGAGGTAAGCTTTATTGGTCAAAATTCTAAGCATCTGGGATTTGACCAAAGGTTTGCCCGAGCCGCTCACAACGCCCCAAAAACTCAGACGCTCTGACATGCTGGCTAAGGTATAATTTCCTGTGGCAAATTCTGCAAAAACTTTTTTCACAGCCCTAGATTTCAGTTTGTCTGGTTCAATGTTCCTCGTTTTTGGGTTATTCACATAGCCAAACGGGGCTTTGGTCGGCCATTCGCCACGCCTGAGTTTTTGGCGAACACCGCGCTTTACATTTTCCGAAAGATTATCGGAATAATACTTTGATTGCCCAAATGCTACTTGGAGCATAAAAAGTCCTTGCGGAGTTGGCTCAAACCAAAATGTAGGAAAGCGCAAAGAAACTATTTTTTCTATGTCTATACTATATATAATCTGCCCGCCGTCTATGCTGTTTCTGGCTAGTCGGTCTGGATGCCATGCTAAAATTCCTATCGGTTCTTTGCTCTCTTGAATTTTACTCATCATCTCATTAAAAATCTCTCGCCCGGGTTTCTTTGCGCTTTTGCTTTCGATAAAAGTTTCAGAGATCAAAATATTTTCTCTCTTGGCAAACTCAGCCAGTTCAGCCAGCTGGGCTTCAATGCTCATGACCTGCCTTTCTTCATCCTCGGTGCTTTTGCGGGCGTAGAGAAAATATTTTGTCATATTTCTTAAAATTAAATGTAAATCGTGGTGTAAAAATTGGCGGCGTGTCCCGATTTTAATCGGGACGTGGCAGAGCACGGCAGCCGTCTCCACGGCTGGGGCGCCACCGCGCCCACGAACCGCCGTCTCGGGGGAAGAAAAGTGTCGTGGTTGTGGGTGGGGGGTTTTAAAATTGTTGGTGGTTACGCCGAAAACGCCGCCGTACGTTTGGCCGACCAAAATC